>Ga0316226_1000111_pt1 | contig 127332 bp, 110 predicted proteins | sample TBH18017metaG_FD_206009 | JGI IMG/M metagenome (GOLD analysis project Ga0316226, IMG submission 206009) | Freshwater microbial communities from Trout Bog Lake, Wisconsin, USA - TBH18017 | ecosystem: Environmental > Aquatic > Freshwater > Lake > Hypolimnion/Profundal zone | place: USA...
GCTGATCCGGATGCCCTTTGAAACGCCGCCAGTCCGAACTCAGGCAATATGGCGTAAATATGCTCGAAAATAGCCGCTGTGGTGTTCTCGGCATTTTCCAGATTGGGAGGGCTGTAGAAGGCATAGATCTCAATGGGCAGGCCTGTATCACCCGCGGGAAGATGTCTCACCATCAGATCGGAGTCCTGATTGATAAGGGGATTGGATTTCAGGAAATCATAAAGGTACCTGCGAAAAAGACCGAGGTTGGTCATTGTGCCGGTCTCTGCCATTCTTACTTCCCGGTATAAACCTTTTGTTTTAAGGCGGGCGATGAGTTCCTCCCCGGCAAAGCTGATCGTAAAAATATCAATACTCACCTGTCTTTTCAACCTCCGGCCGCCTGCCTCTCCCATGCTTCTCCAGTTCTGGAAGGAATCGGAGATAAGCACGTAAGTAGGAACACAGCTTACCGAATTGTCGAAATTGCGAACCTTTACGGTAACCAGGGAAATATCCAGAACAGTACCGTCGGTATTGTATTTAGGCATGGTGATCCAGTCGCCTATATGCAGCATTTTATTGTTCGAAAGCTGCACTCCCGCCACAAAACCCAGCAGGGAGTCCTTGAAGATCAGCATCAGCACAGCGCTCATGGCTCCCAGTCCGGCCAGGAGGCTCAATGGCGATTGACCTATCAGTACCGAGATCGCAATGATCCCGACAATAATGTACAGTATTATCTTACCGATCTGCACATAGCCTTTGATGGGCTTTGACGAGGCAAGCTCGTAATCGCCGTAGATTTTATATACAGCATTAAGAAATGACACACCGACCAGGAGAAAAATGCCAACCTCTAACAGTTTGAGGATAACGTTGATAAAGTTCATGGCATGGGGGTAATCTGAGATGGTGGGCGCAAGAGAAACCTGCAGCATCAATAATGGCAGCATCAGCGCGAGACGGGTGAAGACCTTTTGCTCATATAAATGATCATCCCACTTATTCTCAGATCTTTCGACCATCCTTTTCAACACCCTGTTGATTAACAACTTTACGACCTGGTAAACAACCACGGAAATGAGAAAAATAACAACGAGGGACGAGAAATCTACAATATGCCTTGCAACTGTATCTCCGAATCCCCACTTCATAAGGAGAGCTTTGTAACCACTGCCCAGATTCTCAACATTTACATTATTGGCGATAAGCATATTCTGAATTTAAGGAATAATGACTTTTAAGGATAATGGCTGTATTTTCAGATGAACATTTTTCCCTGCAACAAAAGGATCCCCGTCGACATGGCCGCTCTTGCCTTTTTTCCTTACCAGCTCGACTTCCTTCGCACGGAAGATTTCAACATAATGGGTCCTGTCGAATTTCTTCATGAACAGCAGTGGGGCCAGGAAAGCGGTCTTCCAAAAGGGCACCTTGCTTACAATGCAGACATCGATGAACCCATCATCAAGTTTCGCATTGGGGTCTATGGAGGTGTTGTTTCCGAACTGGTTCGAATTTGCGAAACTTATCATCAGGGCTTTTCTTGATATTTCCTGCCCGTCTATTACCAGGGAATATTTCCTTGGCTTATAGCTGGCGTAAGCCGATGTAACTATATTGAAATATTTACGGAAGCCCCTTCTTCCCGACCTGGCAAATTCTTTTGCAACTTTTGCATCAAATCCAACGCCGGCAACGCTTACAAACAGGTTGTCATTCAATGTTGCCGTGTCAATCTTTGCTGTTTTAAAATTATTCAGTATGTGGATGGCTTTTGCAGGGTTCATCGGGATCTTCAAATGCCTCGACAAGCCGTTGCCAGATCCTGTTGGGATGATCCCCAATGCGGTTTCACTCCCGATAAGCCCCTGGGCTGTTTCATTCACCGTGCCGTCCCCTCCTATCGCAATCACCGCATCAAATCCCTCCTTTACCGCTTCCCTGCTGAGCTCTGCAGCATGGCCCTGCTTTTCGCTATACATAATGGAATATTCAAAAGCAGTTGCATCGAGATATTTCGCTATCAGCTTCTCTATCCCTTTCTGCTTCCCCACCCCCGAAACAGGGTTTATTATGAATATGATCTTTTTCATTCCGCAATCAGACGGTTTTCGATCAAACGGTTGTTATACTGCTGGATAAATGCTTTAAGGAAAAATTCAAGTTTCTCTTGTTCAGGGTATCCCTGATTCAGAAGGTTATGTTGTTGCATGGGATCCTTCACAAGGTTAAACAGGTGAGTGGTTTTCATCCCGTCAAATTCGATCAGGCAGTTATCCTTCATCATACCGTAAACTCCGCTGTTGTAATGAACCGAGAAATGTGTTCCAAGCGTATCTGTCAGATTGGTCCCAAACGCCAGGTATTTGCCTTGGTAGCCAAGGCAGCTGAGCACCGTGGGCATGATGTCGGTTTGCTGTGCGATGGTCCTGGGCATACCTTTAAGTTCGTCTCCGGGCCTGAAGAACAGCAATGGCACTGCATACTGGCCGGCATTTGACTGGTAGTAAGGATAATAAGCTTCGGATGTGTGATCGGCGGTGATCACGAAAAGTGTGTTCTTATACCAGGGCATATGCTGAACGGTATGGAAAAATTCCGCCAGGGAAAGGTCAGCATACATGATGCTCTGCTGGATGGGAAGGTTCCCGGTACGCAGTATGTTGATATACTTCGGGGGTACATAATATGGATGATGGGACGACAGTGAAAAGAATGCCGCGCAGAAGGGCTGTCCCATGGCATTGATCTCTTTTGCCGCATACTGGAAGAACTGTTCATCGCGTATCCCCCACTTGCCGTCATAATCCGCTTCATTATGGTATTCGTTACGTCCGAAGTACTTATCAAATCCAACATAATGGGTATAGGAATCAAAGCCCATGGTACCGTTGCTTCCCCCGTGGAAAAATGCCGTTGAATATCCCTTTGCTTTAAGCAGCCCGCCAATGCTGGTGAATTTACCCGATGCATAGGAAGTCTGGATAAATGATTCGTACATCAGCGAAGGGATGGAAGAAAGCACAGCAGGAATGCCCTGGATGGAGGTTTTACCGTTGGCATATGCATCGAAATAAAGGCTGTGCCTGATGAGGGAATCCATGAAAGGGGTAAAACCCTGGTAATGTCCGTTGTCAAGATCGTGGTTAAGCAATCCTATATGTTCCCTCGAAAAGCTCTCCATGATGATGATCATTACGTTCATCCGTTTGAAATCTCCGGCTTTTCCCTGGTGAACAGGGTTGTATATCTTTTCAAGGTCCGACTCGGTTTTGAACCATCTTACGGTCTTCAGTTTTTCATTGTCCCAGGTCCTGAGGATGGAGAAGGGAGTGTTCAGAACCAGTGGGACGTTCCTCGCGGTAGTATATCTTGCCGCAGTAACCACGTTGATAGGCCGAAGCTGCCATCCGCCCCTTATCCCGATAACAGTTAGAAAGGAGTAAACCAGCAGCATGAATACATTCACCAGGTAATAGCTGAAATTGCCTCCTTTAAGTTTCTGGCCAGTACCCGCAACCCTGAACCGGGAAGCTACAAGGACCATCAGCGCGATGTAAATGATGAAGGTCACCAGGATATACCAGAAATCCTTCATGAACTGTGGCAGGAGTTTGTCAAAGTCGCCCCCTACCTGCAGGTAGGTGAAAATATCGGCAGTGATACGTTTGAGGGTGAAGCGGAAATAGATGATATCTACGAAATTCACCAGCAGTGCAAAGATATTTGCTACATAGAACCAGGTATCGGCCACCACGAGGTAGGCTTTCTTTTCCCTGAATTTGAACGGGGCCAGGTACATGGCGATGAACGGAAGGTTCACCATGAGGATGGCTGCTATGTCGAACCGGGTTCCGTGGAAAAATATCATCAGTTCCTCATGAGAAGGAACATTTGCAAAGTATTTGATATTGAACACGTAAAACACGGCCCTCGAAAGAAAAAGAAAAACGGTTACAGTAAGCAGGCGCAAAAAAAGTACCAGGTGGATGTTACCCCTGTAAACCGCCAGCCACTTGAAGCCCTTCTTTTTTCCCCTTTTCGAACTTCCCGAACTCTTTCTCCTCGCCATAAAATTTAAATGAGATGCAAATGTAGGGAAATCTGCCTATTTTTGCCTGTGAAACGATTAACATTTCTGCACTATGGCTGAGATCGCAACTACGGGTAACAAAGGCAAGGGTATACGATCGGATTGCTTTGTTACACTTGAACTTACAACAGGGGGAGGCATTAACCTCCAACTCGAATCAAAGGTTGGGGTAATGTATGGAGAGTCTATCCGCACGCTGGCCCTTGAAATGATGAAATTTTTCGGGATCAAAAATGCTAACCTGAAGATAGAAGACTTCGGGGCCCTTCCTCTAGTGATCGCCGCACGTATCGAAGCAGCGGTGAAGAAACTACAGAAAACCGGTAAGGAATTCCTTCTGCCCATCCCTGCTGAGCATGTTTATGCGACGGCCCGCGACAGGAACCGCTTTTCGCGCCTGTACCTCCCGGGGAACTCACCGGCCCTGATGATCAACGCAGGGATACATCATCCCGACGGCATAATATTGGACCTGGAGGATGCGGTTGCTCCTGAAAAAAAATTCGAGGCCCGGTTCCTGGTCCGCAATGCCCTTCGCTCCATCGATTTCTATGGAGCCGAGCATATGGTCCGCATCAACCAGGGCGAACGCGGGTTAGAGGACCTTGAATATGTGATAGCCCACAATGTGAACCTCATCCTCCTGCCCAAGTGCGAACACGCGGATCAGGTCCTCGCTGTAAACAAAAAGATTGAAGAAATCGTGAACCGCGAATCGCGAATCGTGAATGGTGATAAAAATCAAGGATCACGGATCACGGATCACGAGTCACGGATCTGGATCATGCCCATCATCGAATCTGCCCTCGGTGTGATCAATGCCTATTCCATTGCTTCTTCTGCGGATAACGTGGTGGCTTTGGCTATAGGATTGGAAGATTATACTGCCGATCTCGGGACAAGACGCACACTGGAAGGAAAAGAGTCGTTCTTTGCACGAAGCATGGTTGTAAACGCCGCGCGTGCTGCAGGGATACAGCCGATCGATTCGGTGTTCTCCGACATAGGCGATATGGAAGCCCTGAGGCAGAACGTCCTGAATTCGAAAGCCCTTGGTTTCGACGGCATGGGCTGTATACATCCCAGGCAAATAAAGGTCATTCATGAGGCTTTCGCTCCCTCATCCGAAGAAATTGAAAAAGCAAAAAAGATTGTTTTTGCCTTCCATGATGCTGAAAAGAAAGGGCTGGGTGTAGTAGCTCTTGGAAATAAAATGATTGATCCCCCCGTAGTGAAACGGGCGCTGAATACGATAAACCTTGCTGTTAAGATGAATAAACTTGCTGAAAACTGGAGGGAAAGCTATGAAATATGACAAACTGGTAATCAATGCTTTAGGCCGCACAGTGCCGACAATTATCAATGGTAAACCCGCTGTTCCATACATGGGTGTTGGCAAATTCAGACCCAGCGGGTTCAAGATCAACACGAAAATTGCAAGTTGTGCCGATTACCCCGAGGACGGGAACAAGGTGGTGCCCTCACTTAAGGAAGCTTTGGTGAGCGCAGGTTTGAAGGACGGCATGTGCATTTCGACCCACCATCATTTCCGCAACGGTGACCTGGTGGCTGTGCCGGTATTCGACATAGCCCATGAAATGGGGATAAAAGACCTGATGTGGCTGCCTTCGGCTTCATTTCCCTGCCATGAGGTCCTGACCAAATACCTGGAAGACGGTACAATTGACCACATAGAGGGCAGCATGAACGGGGCTTTGGGAAGGTTTACATCCGAAGGCAAAATGAAAGGACTCGGCATCCTCCGCTCCCATGGGGGACGCTACCAGAGCGTTCAGGACGGCGAAGTACACATTGACATCGCGGTAATAGCCGCTCCCACAGCAGATCCCTTCGGCAATATGAACGGGGTCAACGGGCCAACTGCCTGCGGACCGCTTGGTTTTGCCCTTGCGGATGCACAATTCGCCGATAAGGTCATCGTCGTAACCGATCACCTCGTGCCGTTCCCCTGCATTCCCTGGCAGATCAACGGGAATTATGTGGATTACGTGGTGGTGATGGATAAGATCGGTATAGCCGAGAAAATCGTAAGCGGCACAACCGAGGTCACCAAGAGCCCCGATCGCCTGCTGCTGGCCGAATGGAGTGCACAGTTCTGCGACGAGGCCGGATTGATCTATGATGGTTTTTCCTTCCAGGCAGGAGCCGGGGGAACTTCATTATCCATTGGGATCTATTTTGCCGATATCCTCCGGGCACGCGGCTGGAAAGCCCGGTTTGCCCGGGGCGGTTCCAATAAATACCTTGTGAAAATGCTTGAGGAAGGCCTTGTCGAATACATTCTCGACGGCCAGACATTCGACCTCGACGGGGTGCGCTCGATGAGAGACAATCCCAACCATGTAATGACCACTCCTTTCACTTCTTACAACTATCACGGCAAAGGAAATTTCTCATCCCTGGTCGATATAGTTATCCTCGGCGCTACCGAAGTCGACGTGAACTTCAACGCCAACGTGGTCACCCATAGCGACGGCTACATGTTGCATGGCATTGGCGGCTGGATGAACACCCTCTTCGGAAAGACAGTCATACTGCCCGTTCCCCTCTTCCGTGACCGCATCCCCGTGATTCGTGATGAAGTCACAACCATCTGCGGTCCCGGCGAACTCATAGACGTGATCGTTACGGAACGCGGCATCGCCATCAACCCACTCCGCACCGACCTCATCGAAAAGATGAAGAACACCAGTCTGCCGATCAGGACCATACAGGAGCTAAAGGAAGAAGCCGAAAAAATCTGCGGCAAACCCGAAAAACCCAAGTTCACAAACGAGATTGTCGCCGTAATCAAATGGGTAGACGGGACAGTGATTGACTCGGTGTATAAGATCGGGAAGTAGATTCAGGATTAAGTTTCATCACTGCGTTTGAATCCGATCCGCTTGCGTTCTTTGAACTTAAGCTGCTGTCGATTTGTCTGTTCCAGCTGTTTAAGGTATTCGAAGATCAAAAGGATATGCTGATCCTGTTCAATATCCTTTTTCTGTAACTGTTCCATCTTGCGCAATATCTCTGTATGTGTCTCAAGCAACTGGCGCAGCCTGGCAAACACCCTGACGATCTGGATATTGACAATTATTGCCCTGTCGCTGTTCAGAATACTTGCAAGCATTACAGCCCCATGTTCAGTAAAAACATACGGAAGATTTGGCGAGAACCTGATCCTTTTGAGGTGGTCGCAAAATGCGACCACCTCTTGCTTTTCCTTTTCTGTCAGCTGAAACATAAAATCAACCGGGAAGCGTCTGGCATTGCGCTTTACCTGCTCATTCAGCCTTTTGGTGGTTACTCCATATAGCTCCGCAAGGTCGCTGTCGATCATTACCTTGACTCCTCTTACAATCATTATTTTCTTTATAATGAATTCTTCAGGGATACTCACTTTTGTATTTTCTTCAGTCATACATCTGTTTTATTTGTTCCTTTATCCCGTTATTGCCAAAAAGTGATAGGCTTGTATCAATAAATTTATACTGCAGTTTATATTATTGCGAAATAGATCATCACAGTTTTTCAACGCATTTTCATCCGCCCAGACCAACCCGGTGGCTGTGAATGACAGTGTTGTTTACAACTCGGTCTTTTATCATGTTAATGTTTCAGGACTGATGCAAGGGCTCTACCTCATCCGCATTCAAAAACAATCTTCATAACCCGGCATATCATCAAAAAGTGATTTGTTCACCAGCATGGATTATATTTGTAGATTGTACATTGTACATTAATATATGTCTCAATCCATTCAACAGATACTCACCAAATACTGGGGCTTTTCGGCTTTTCGCCCCCTGCAGGAAGACATCATCAGGTCGGTGATGTCGGGAAATGACACCCTCGCACTCCTTCCTACGGGTGGCGGCAAATCTCTTTGCTATCAGGTTCCGGCACTGGCCATGGACGGGATGTGCCTTGTGATCTCTCCATTGATAGCCCTGATGAAGGACCAGGTTGACGGCTTGAAAAGCAAGGGCATTGCTGCTGCTGCAGTCCATTCGGGGATGCATCCCGATGAGCAGGAAAGGGTTCTGAGCAACGCCAGGTTCGGTGCGATCAAACTATTATATATTTCACCCGAACGCCTTGCCACCGAGCGGATCAGGGAGCTGCTGCGTAAAACCAGGATCAACCTGCTCGCGATCGACGAAGCACATTGTGTTTCTCAATGGGGCTACGACTTCCGCCCTCCATATTTAAAAATAGCAGATATCAGGCCTTTCATGCAAGGCACACCCCTTCTGGCTCTTACTGCCACCGCCACTCCCAAAGTCGTCAAAGACATACAGGAAAAGTTGCAGTTCCGCCGGGAAAATGTGATCAGGGTCAGCTTTGACAGGAAAAACCTCACTTACCTTGTTCTTAAGGAAGAAGATAAACCGGGAAGGCTGCTGAAGATACTGAACAAGGTTAAGGGAAGCGGGATCATTTATGTGAGGAACCGGCGTGAGACCAAACTCATCGCCGAATTCCTGAAAAAGAACAGGATCAGCGCCGACTATTACCATGCCGGCTTGCTTCAGAAGGTCCGCGACCAGAAGCAGAATGCATGGATTAGCGAGAAGACCCGGATCATGGTGTCGACGAACGCCTTCGGGATGGGCATCGACAAACATAATGTAAGGGTGGTGATCCATATGGACCTCCCCGATTGTCTTGAAGCTTATTTCCAGGAGGCCGGCCGGGCGGGAAGGGACGAGAAACAGGCGTATGCAGTCCTTCTGTATGAGAATGCCGACATTATTGAAGCCAGGAAAAACCTTTCCCAGACTTTCCCTGAGCTCAGTACGATCAGGTCGGTGTACCAGGCTCTCGGTAATTACTTCCAGATACCTGTCGGCAGCGGAAGGGATGAAATGTTTGATATGGACCTTCCGGCCTTTGCCTCAGAATACAAATTCAGGCCATTGATTGCTTACAATGCCATGAAATTCCTCGAAAAAGAAGGCTATCTGATGCTTTCCGACGCCATGCACCGGCCTTCGAGGATCTATGTAAAGGCCGATAAGGAAACCCTTTACCGCTTCCAGGTTGAAAATGAGTTTTACGATCTGCTGCTGAAGACGATCTTAAGGTCCTATACCGGGGTGATGACCGAGTTCGTTGGTTTCAGCGAGGCCGAACTTGCAAGAAGAACCGGCTTGACTGCCGAGAATTTATTAATGCACCTGAAACGGCTTGAGAAAATGAAGATCATTGATTACACTCCCGCTTCGGACAAACCCCAGCTGGTCTATCTCGATGAGCGTCTCGACGGGAAGGACATCAGGATCTCGCCGGTTTACTACCAGGACCGCCTCACGGAAGCCAGCCGGAGGCTTGAAGCCATGATCTGCTATGCTGAATCCATAAAGAAATGCCGCAGCCAGATCCTTCTTGAATACTTTGGTGAGAAAAGTACAAAGCGCTGTGGCCGATGCGATGTCTGCCTTGAAAGGAATAAGCTTGGGCTCAACGAAATGGAGTTCGACGGTATCGTAAAGATCATAAAGCCAATCCTGAAATCAGGCCCTGCTGATGCTGAACAATTAGTGAATGCCGCTTCTGACTTTCATGAAGATAAAGTGATCCTTGTTCTGAGGTTCCTTATAGATAACGGGAAAGTGAAGAAGGAAGCCGACGGGAAATACGTTTGGTAATCAATTTCGCTACCTCGCTTCTCGCTACCTCGCTACCTTTTCAGCGTCAATACACACAAACGGCACCGAGATCTCCAGGTTCCCGTTTTCCAGGGCATCCCTGTCAAGGATCACTGCGGTTTCTGCAAAAATTTGCTCCTGCCGGTCGGAAGGAAGAAACTGCTTCCAGGGGGGAAGGAAAAAGTTCTTTATTAGATAATGATCGTAAAACGCCCTGGCCGTGGCAAAGCGGTATTTGAAGCCGTCAAGTTGCACAGACCGGATATGAAAGCCAGATTCCCTGATCAGCTCCTGCAGGTAATCCACAGGCTTGCGCTTCTCGAAAATATGGGCATCCATGGCTTCAATACTTTCAGTCAAACCCATCATGCTTAAAACCGACCTCAGGGCATCGTAAAATTCTATCATGGTATATGGAAGGTTCATGGTAAGCACCATCTGTGCGCCAGGCTTGCATACCCTATGGCATTCCTTAAGCACCCCGGCCATATCTTCAACATTATTCAGCCCGTTATTTGAAATTACAAGGTCACAATATCCATCTCCGAAAGGCATGGACTCCCCGGCTCCCCTGATCGCAAAAGCATTTCCTGCCCCCCTTAACCCGATCTTGGCAGCAAGCATTTCAATGGCTTCATTAGAGGTATCAAGTCCGTAAACTTCGCTGCCGCTTCCAAGCCGGCCGGCAAGCTCGAGCATCGGGAACCCGCTCCCGCAGCCGATGTCAAGCACACGGATGTTCTTCCTGTACCTTACAGTCTCGAGCAATAATAACCCGAACGGGGCCGACCAGAAAGGCAGTTCGTCGTAAAGCATGGATTTTTCGGACATCCTTTGAAATCTGTTTTTCCCTGGTTGGGCCTCAGGGAACCTGGTTTATTTTAAATTATTCAGAACAGAACCGGCTTTAAGATATGAGCCAAATTCAGTAAAAGGCATTTTCCATATAACGCTTAAATCCATAGCCTGGATCACATGCGGAAACCCGAAGTAATCATCAACCAAACCGGTTAATACCCCGCTTTTCAAATAATAGGTTTCCAGCAAATTATCACCTGCTTCCGAAAGTTTGAATGATTTTTCATACGTTTCCTTATCCCCGAAAGCATCAATCCATTCTTTTTCGGTATACGTTTTCCTGTGTTCATCCAATTCCTTTTGTACCACAACTTTTATTTTGCTTTTTAATGCCTGCAATTTGCCGGGATCAATTTCTTTCAGCAAGGAAATCTCAGTGTTCCTCGTTAAATCGAAAGTATGGTATATGGTTCCTGTGGACAAATACGCACCCATAGTCTCCCATTCAAACGATATGCTCAGAATATTCTTTTCGGCAAAAAGGTATACCAGTTTAGGTTTTTTACCTCCCTGCTCAGCATTTTCGGCAAGTTCATCTTTCAAAGTCCTGCCGCCTGATAAAATCAGCTTCCCCGCATCGGGTATTTTGGCATAGGTTTTAAACGAAACATCCGTTTTAACCAGTTTTACCAGGAACACTTTCGTACCATTGGGTTTTTTCCAGCTCCCTGTAATGCTGTCCCCGAAATCGGTACAGGTAAAAATTCCTGAAATTTTTCCTTCTTTATCAGTTTCATTAAGCAATATCAGTTTCCCGTTTATCGTCCCGGATACCGGTATGATGCCACCATCTTTTTTATAGAAGTAGGTGCCCGACAATGGTCCGTCAGCTATAGGGATGCTAAGATCAACCCAAACAGGCAAATTTCCGGAGATATAGCCCTCATAGCATTGGGCGTGGGATATCAATACAAATCTCAATGTAATAAAACATACCAGGAACAACGTTTTCTTTTTCATAAGCCAATATCACTGTAAAGTTAATTAATCTTTCAAACTTTTCCTTGTACTTTGTTCTTAGTACTTCTTTTCCCGACCTTTGCCCCATGATTCTTGATTACTCCTTTTATTCGCGGCAAGATGTGGTGCTTATTGCCCGGGAACTGATCGGCAAATTGCTTGTAAGCCGGTTTGACGGGATTACGACATCCGGAGTCATATATGAAACAGAAGCTTACAACGGTATTGTCGATAAGGCTTCTCACGCCTTCGGCGGACGACGGAGCCCGCGAACCGAAATCATGTACCGGGATGGCGGTACCGCATACGTTTACCTGTGTTATGGCATGCATTCACTGTTCAACGTGGTTACCAATAGGGAAGATATCCCTCATGCAGTCCTGGTAAGGGCAATCAAACCCCTGGATAATGCAGACCTGATGCTGAAACGTACAGGGAAACCCAGACTGACGAAAAACATCGGCGACGGTCCGGGAAAAGTTTCGGCCCTGCTCGGAATTCACTTCTCGCATACCGGGAGCAGCCTGCTGCGGAAATCAGCGAACAGCAGGAAGGATGGTATCTGGATCGAAGACCGGGGAATCAAAATTAATCCTTCAACAATTTTGGCCGGCCCAAGGATAGGTGTGAATTATGCAGGCAAAGACGCTGAACTTCCCTACAGGTTCAGAACAGAACTTGTGTGAAAAGTACAAAGTACAAATAATTAGATATTGCAGACTGCCGACTATCTTCCTGCCGACTGCCGACTATCTTATTTGCTTCCGAAAATTTTAAAGCCTAGTGAAACGACCCACATGCTGTTCTTAGTGTCGAACTGCCAGCTGCCTGCATCTTTTATAAGCTGGTTAAGGCCGTAAGTGTAACGCACATCAAGTTTAAGAAAGAGGATGTCTATCCCTGTGCCCCCGATGATATACCAATTGGCCTTGCTGAGATCAGCCGTGGTGATGGGCCCGGTTATGGAGTTCACATCTTTAATTTTCGAATTCAGAAGGAAGGATGCCTCAGGTCCAAGCTCAATCCTCCAGGTTATCAGGTCGGAATGGATTATTTTAAAACCCAGCAATACCGGGATTTCGAGACTTCCCATGGTTATTTTCTGCTCCCATCCACTGGTCGATACATTCCCGGAACCCGTAAATACAGCCCCGCTGAAGGTGTATTGCAATTCAGGAGCCACATAAAAGCGCTTTCCTATCCTGGTCCAAACACCTAAATGAAACCCGCTGTTGAACTGCGATTTGACAGTATCAAGGTTGGTCGATAATTTATTGGCGTTATACCCGATTTTGACACCCAGAGCAAATATACCGGCAAATGTCAACTGGGCCGAGCATAAAGTAATTGCAATAAGAAGTATTATCTTTTTCATGATTCAGGTTTTTATGATCAGCAAAAATAATTGTTTTCAGGAATTATATAAAAAAACCACCCCTGTTATGAGGTGGTTCTTTTCGTGAAGTAATTGCTTGAGCTATTTACTTAACTTTCTTTACAAGTTCTGCACCAGCCTTGAATTTAACGACTTTCTTTGCAGGGATCTTGATTTCTTTGCCATTCTGGGGGTTACGGCCTTTGCGGGCAGCACGTTTTGAAACGGCAAATGAGCCAAATCCTACTAAAGCAACTCTTTCACCTTTGCCAAGAGCCTTGGTTGTGGAAGTGATAACAGCTTCCAGAGCCCTTTTTGCTTCTGCCTTGGTAATTTTTGCATCTTTTGCAACTGCTTCGATTAACTGAGCCTTGTTCATTTTTTCAGGTTTTAAATTAATACTCAATATTGATAATCCCTGCAAATATAAGGCCTCTGTAGAATTTGTCAAGTATTTTCTGCTGAAAACCATTGAAAATGTTCATAAATCGGAATTTTTGTTAATAACTCCAACAAGGAAACGCATGATTAACGGGGTCTTCAGATAATGTTCCTGCCCGATCCTCTCAGGAATTCGACTGTTTGCATGGGTTTGCGGCCTTCCATCTGAAGCTCATTTATTACGATATCTCCATCCGAAGCTGAAATTTTCAGAAAACTATGTCCGTCCGTTGTAAGCATTCCCGGTGAGCCTGAGGGCTCCTGTTTTCCTATTGAGGCCCGGAAGATCTTCAGTTTCGCCAGGCTGCCGTCTTTCATCCTGATCTCTGTAAATGCAGCAGGAACCGGGCTTAACCCCCTTATAATATTATATATGACTGTGGATGGCATCGTCCAGTCTATCCTGCAGGTTTCGGTGAAGATCTTGGGCGCGGGCTTTAGCGGTGATCCGTGATCGGTGAATCGTGACTGGTCAAATGTTGCAACATTGCCTGATGAGATGGCCTCCACTGTTTTCACGACCAATGCAGCACCTTTCACCTTCATGCGGTCGTGAAGCTCTCCTGCGGTCTCTTCAGGACCTATATTCAAACTTTCCCTGAAGATGATGTCGCCGGTGTCTACCTTATCCCTCAGGAAAAAAGTTGTTAGCCCTGTTTCGGTCTCACCGTTCATGATGGCCCAGTTGATCGGAGCTGCGCCCCTGTACTGGGGTAATAAAGACGCATGCAGGTTGAAAGTTCCTTTGGCTGGCATGGCCCAGACTGTTTTCGGAAGCATCCTGAATGCAACCACTACCTGGATATCCGGATCAAGGGCCTGAAGGCGGGCAAGGAACCCGGGATCCGACATGCGTTCGGGCTGAAGTATCTCAAGCCCCTGCTCAAGGGCGAATTGTTTGACGGCAGAGGCCCTCAGCTTCATTCCTCGGCCTGCAGGCTTGTCGGGAGCGGTCACCACCCCCACGACATGATATCCGCCTTCAGCAAGAGCCTTTAAAGACTCAAGGGCAATTTCGGGAGTGCCATAGAAAACAATTTTGGGTGCAGGATGCATGATGTCAAAAAAAATGCCTGATTTCTCAGGCAAAATAAGTTAAAAAAAAGGAAAAAGCAGGCTTATTTCTTTGCCTTGATTTTACCTTCGGCAAAGGCGATATACTTGTCGATTTCCCTGCCTTCGTTGGAACGGGCATAGTTTTCCTTGATCTTTTTATACATTTTGAGAGCATTCTCATAATCGCTGAGCTCGGTATAGCCCATGGCTGCTTTCATGTAGAATACCGGCGAAAGGAATTCATTTTTCGCCATCTCGGCTGCATCGATATAACAGGATATCCCCTTATTCAGATCATTGGTCTCAACATAGGCATCGCCAAGTCCGCCTTTGGCAAGGGGGGCAATGACTTTGTCGTTTGCACTGAATTTCTTCAGCTGGGTAATGGCCTCGTCAAACTTTCCAAGCTTCAGGTAGCAGATACCTGCATAATAATGTGCCAGGTTGGATGTCTTTGTCATCCCGTATTCATCAATGACTGCAAGGAATCCCAGGTACTGTCCGTCGCCATTGAGCGCTTTTTTAAGCGAATCCTGCTCAAAATATTTCTGAGCCATGAACATCTGGCCCTGGGCTTCTTTCTCCCTCGGGGCAAGATAAAAACGTTTGAATCCGAAAAATCCCAGTACGACTACGATGATAACCCCGATAACTACGAGGATGACCGTCTGGTTTTTCTCAATAAACTGTTCGGTTTTGCCGAAGGCTTCTTCTACAGCAACAATTCGTTCTTCAGTCTTGTCTACTTGTTTATCAAGCTTTTGTGCCATTTATTTCGAAATTTGAGGTTGCAAAGTTACATTTTTTCCCTTTATTCTCTACAACAGATTCATTTTTTTACCTTTGGGCGGGAAAATCAGCCGATCTTAATAATGAATGCGGATATCGAAAAACTTGATTACGGCCTTAAACTAAAACTGCTGGAGCATATTACGGCCTTTATCACTGAGGACCGCAGAGCCCGGTTCACAGAGGTTCTGAAGCAGCGTACAAGGCATATGACCATCATCCTCGAGGACATTTACCAGCCTCATAATGCAAGCGCTGTCCTGCGCAGCTGCGATTGTTTCGGCATCCAGGATGTACATATCATCGAAAACAGGAATAAATATGAGGTGAACCCGGATGTCGCCCTGGGTTCCGCCAAATGGCTTACTTTATATAAATATAACAAAACTCAATCCAATACGGTATCCTGCCTGCAATCCCTGAAGGAAAAGGGTTACCGCATCGTGGCTACAAGCCCGCATAAGGATGACTTCACGCCTGCCACCCTGCCCATAGCCAAGCCGTTCGCCCTGCTTTTCGGCACAGAACTGCAGGGGCTTTCGGAAGAAGCCCTTGCAAATGCGGATGAGTTTATCAGGATCCCCATGTTCGGTTTTACAGAAAGCCTCAATATCTCGGTTTCGGCGGCAATCCTGCTGCATTCACTGACCCTCCGCCTCAGGAATTCGGAGGTGGACTGGGCCCTTAACTCACAGGAGCAGACCGACATCCTGATTCGCTGGGCGGCCGCAACGGTTAGCCGTTCAAATGTCATCCTCAGTGATTTTCTTAAGAAAAATCCTTCATAAACCTGTTTTAGAACGATCATTTTCTTAACTTTGCGTTTTTAGTCAAAAATTGTACTTTGTTCCTTGTACTTTGTACTTTCTTGAGTCAACGATGAAATCTAAATAAGAACACATATGGGAAAAGGCGATAAAAAATCAAAAAGAGGGAAGATCATCATAGGATCTTTCGGCGTAAGACGGGCGCGCAGAAAGAAAAAAGGAATTGTTGCACCCCCTAAACCTAAGGAAGTAAAGGTAAAAGCAAAACCGGCTGAAGAACCTGTAAAGGTAGCTGTTGAAGCTGTGGCAGAAGAAAAGAAGACAGTAAAGAAAGCGGCTCCCAAGAAAGTTGCTGAAAAAGTCGAAGGCGCTGAAGTTAAGCCAAAGGCCGAAAAGATTGAAGGTGCCGAAGCAAAGCCTAAACCCGCAAAGCCTAAAAAGAAGGTTGAAATCAAAGAGGAAACGCCTGCAGCCGAAGCACCTGCAACGGAAACTCCTGCAGCTGAAGCTCCTGCGACAGAAGCCTGAGTCAAAACCATTGAAGAATAAGCCGGCCTTATGGTGGGTTAAGTTCTTGATAATTTTTAATAATTTCGTCCGGGTGTTTTTCAGCGCCCGGATTTTTTATGCAGCAGATCAGAAAATATTTCCCCTCACTCAGCGAAAAACAATACGCAAGGCTTGCCAGGCTGTTTGAATTATATCCTGAATGGAACTCGCAGATTAATGTGATCAGCCGTAAGGATATAGAACATCTCGGGGAGAGGCACATCCTACATTCCATTGGACTATCAAAACTGATCTCCTTCAGGCCGGGGACCCGTGTCCTGGATGCAGGCACAGGCGGCGGACTTCCGGGCATCCCGCTTGCAGTCTTGTTCCCCGAAACCGAATTCGTACTTGTTGATTCAATAGGGAAAAAGATCAAAGTGGCAGAGGCAATTTATTCAGAACTGGAACTGGAAAATGTTAGCGCACTGAACTGCAGGTACGAAAGCCTGCAGCAATCCTTTGATTTCATAACCGGCAGGGCTGTCACTGAGATCGGCGGCTTCGCGGGAGCCTTAAAAAAGCTGATCAAAAAAGGAGGCAGCAACAGCCTCGAGAACGGGTTTCTTTATTTCAAGGGAGGGGATTTTGAGGAAGAACTGAAACCACTCAGGGCAAAATGGAAGATCTATTCGTTGTCCGATTACTTTACAGAAGAATTCTTTGAGACCAAAAAAGTCCTGCATCTTTTCAGATTCCATTGAGGAACATTCTATTTTATTTACGATTGTGTGATTTACGATTTACGATTGAATGATGGATTTATGATTTACGATTTAGAGACACAAGTTTATAAATCGTAAATCGTGCCTCGTAAATCGTAAATGCTTGTTAGGTTCAGGCTTTTTTCGTTATTTAGCAAAAAATTAAAAAAAATGTAATTATGGCTGAAGCAAAAAAGTATGTACCCTTCGTATCTGCTGAAACGCAAATGAAGGAGTTCACTCTGCGGGCGTTGATCGTTGGCTTGTTCTTTGCCGTCATCCTTGGTGCAGCAAATGCTTACCTCGGGCTGAAGGCAGGTATGACCATAGCCGCCACTTACCCGGCTGCTGTTCTCGGAATGGCTATCCTCCGACTGATGAGGGGAACGATCCTGGAAGAGAATTTTACACGTACTGTCGGTTCAATTGGTGAATCCGTAGCAGCAGGAGCAATTTTCACTCTTCCTGCATTCTTCGTTTCGGGTATATGGCCCGATTTCTTTACCATGGGCCATTACATCACCTCCTCGCTGATCCTGATCGCCGGCGGTATCCTTGGTATCATGTTCGTTGCCCTGCTTCGCCGTGTGATGGTTGAAGATGCCGAGCTGCCTTTCCCCGAATCGGTGGCTGCTGCAGAGATCCACAAAGCCGGACAGGGTGGTTCAGGCGGATCGAAATTCCTGTTCTGGGCCATGGGCCTTGGCGCAATGGTGAAACTCCTTGGTGAACTCAGGTTCTTCCTGTATCTCTGGGAAAAATTTGTTGTCTGGGGAAAACAGGTCATTTCCGGCACCATATTCCATGGACAGGGCGGGATGATGCTTAGCTCTCCCGGTGTAAGCCCCGCTTACATGGGTGTTGGTTATATCATCGGGCCGAAACTCGGAGCCCTGAACTTTAGCGGCGGTTTGCTGGCCTGGGGACTGATGGTACCCATGATCATGTACTTTTTGATGCCCAGCATTGACTTCAGCGTTTGGGCTTCGGCAGTGATGGCGAAAGATGCCACCATGACACTCGACCAGGCTATGCTAAAGGTGCAGGACCCCGGCTTCCAGATGCTACAGATATGGAAATTCATCGTCAGGCCTATTGCCATAGGCGGGATGCTTGTAAGTGCAGCATTCACCTTGTATAAAATGCGCAAGAGCCTGATCACCGGCGTCGGCCGTTCTGTCACCGACGTAAAGAAAGCTGCCCAGGGAATGGGACATGTTGCTCCCCGTAATGAAAAAGATCTCAGCTTCGGAGCCATCATCGCAGGTATTCTTGCAGTTGCCGTTCTAACCTTCTCCATAACCTATTTCATTTTCCAGACCAACCTCCTTATCGCCGTTGTTGCTGCGACTGTTATGATCATCCTTGCATTCTTTTTTGCAGCGGTTTCAGGCTATCTGGTCGGCATCATGGGTTCAAGCAATAACCCCATCAGCGGACTTACCCTTACAGCTCTTGTTGTGACAGCACTCATCCTGGTCGGACTCGGAGTCCAGGGGAACGCAGGTGTTGCAACGGTACTCGGGGTTGCCGCCATTGTTTGCGTTTCAGCTGCCGTTGCAGGTGAGATGCTCCAGGACCTTAAAGCCGGTCATATCCTCGGTGGTACACCATGGAGAATGCAGATCGGTGATATTATCGGTGTGATCCTCGCAGGCGCAGTCATGTTCGTTGTACTTGCCTACCTCAATGAAGGGGATATCGCCAGCGGGCATAAACTCGGTTACCAGGGTGGTTTCGGCAGCCGCAGCCTCTCTGCTCCCCAGGCAGGCCTTATGGCCATCCTTTCAAGAGGGATAGTCGAAGGCGCAATGGCATGGCCCCTCATCATCTCGGGGATGCTCATGGGTGTAGCTTTTATCCTGATGCAGGTTCGCAGCCCAATGCTCGTCAGCGTGGGCATGTACCTCCCGCTTGAGACTACTTTCGCCATTTTCGTAGGGGGCCTGTTCAAGGGTGTGGTTGACATTTATACCGAAAAGAGAAAACTCAATGGTGCGCAGAAGATACGGGTCGAGAATACCGGGGTGCTGCTTGCATCCGGGATGATAGCCGGGGAGGCCCTGATGGGTCTCGTCATTGCCATCTTCGCGGCATTCGAGATCTTCCTGTACGATTACTTCTCATTCTTCAAGAATCCCAGCTACCTCATCAGCCTGGTGATCATCGCGATCATTGCCTTTGTACTGATCCAGATACCTCTTAAGAATGCAGGCAAACCTGATGAACCGGCACCACCGGCATCGGGAATGTAAAAACGAATATCTTTTATCCCGGGGCCGGCAGCCTTAAGGCTGCCGGCCCCGTTTTATCTAATCAAATGAAAGAAGTATCATTTTTCAGGAGGAGAAAGATCCTCAAACAGGCAAATTCACTCGACCTTCACCCGATACAGCTGATGGAATCGGAGAAGCGGGATGAGAACACCCTGAACATCCTCCTGCCCAGGTTTAAAAACAAGACAGCCCTTAAACTGTTCCGGCCTCACTGGAAACCTGAATTCATCAGGATCAAACTCGACGAATTCGGATCGGCAGTATGGGCCATGATCGACGGTAAACGAAGCGCTTCCGACATCTGCAGTCAGTTGAAAGAAACATTCCCCGAAAAACTCAATCCAATAGAAGAAACCGAGGAAAGGGTGAGCAAATTCCTCTCCGTGCTGTTCCAGCAACGGTTTATCAGTTTCTGGGAAATCCAGAAAGATCCATCTGGGAAAGTTAGATAGCCTTTTATTAATGGCCTGGAAGCCCTTGCCGGATTCCATTTTCAACGGGTTCAGCGCTAAAGAAAGTGGCATCGTATACAGCATCAGCTGGAAGTTCCAAGGGGTTGCTACCCTCTACTGGACCTCAAATCCTTATGGTATTATAAAAGCATTATCCCACGGGATGAACCTCCAGAATTTCAGTGTTTCAGATTACTACTCGAACCGCTCGAATGCGTTTGCGTTGAGATGTTTGAAGAACTAAATTCCTAGGTGGATAAACGGGAAAATCAGATTCCTGATGACCTGGAAATTATAACAATTATATAGGTATAATATGGATAAAATAGAGGTATTTGAAATATTCGTCGTATATTTACCGGGTAAAATAAAGGTATAATGTGAGTATTTATGTTTGAAAAGAAACTCGAATTTGATTTTAAAACCAACCAGGAGATCCTGAAAAGGATCAGTAAAATAGATGTATTTAAGTCGGCCTGGATAGGAATTGAGAAAAAGGAAAACAGGTATCTCAAGGAACTCCGGCAGGTTGCAACCATCCAGAGCATCGGTTCGTCTACCCGTATTGAAGGCGCTACGATGAATGATGAGGAAATTCAAGCGTTGCTTGATTCTGTAAAGACCATAAAGTTTAAATCACGGGATGAGCAGGAGGTGGTCGGGTATTATGAAGCGATCGATCTGGTCTACTCCAATTTCAATAACATCTCATTAACAGAAAACTATATTAAACAGCTTCACGGAATCCTCCTGAAACATAGTGAGAAGGATGTAAGGCACAGAGGCAAATATAAAAGCTTTCCGAATAAAGTGGTTGCTGATTATCCGGGGGGTCAGCAGAAGGTGATCTTCAGTACAACTGAACCGCACCTCGTAGAAAAAGAAATTCAGGAAATTATCGAATGGAGTAATGAACAACTGGAACATGCGAATATTCATCCATTAATGATCCTTCCTTTATTTGTCTATGAATTTCTCTCAATTCATCCTTTCCAGGATGGGAATGGACGACTATCGAGGTTATTGACAACACTCTTACTATTAAAGCATGGTTATTCTTTTGTTCCCTATATTTCATTTGAGAATATCATTGAACACAGGAAAAAGGGATATTATGAAGCCCTGATGATGGGTCAGAGGTACAGGTACTCTAAGAAAGAAAAGATTGATAAATGGATATTGTTTTTCCTAGATTGCCTGTTGGAGATGATCGATATTCTCAACAGGAAGTACGATGTCTATAAAGACAAAGGTGGATATCTGAATCCCAGGCAAAAGGATGTGCTGGAAGCAATCCGTCTCAATCAACCGGTCAAGTTTGCTGATATTGTTGCTGAATTACCGTCCTATTCGCTGAATACTATTAAGAAGGACCTGGTTTACCTGCTTAATGAGCATCATATAGAATCAATCGGCAGGAATAAAGGAACGGTTTATAATATCAGGCCGAGTTATAATACCTGATGTTATCCGGACAAACCGGATCATCTGACCACCTGGCTCAGCGTTGCAAAGTAATTGTTCCTGTAGCCTGTTTGGCCTCACCGTTGATCTGATAGGATGCTTTGAAAACATAGGTATCCTCAGGGCAAAGGGAACCTTTGTAAGTTCCGTCCCAGCCAGTTTCAGGAGATGACGTTTCAAATATAACGAGGCCCCAACGGTTGAATATCTGCATGGAGAATTTTTCGATTCCAGTACCTATCGGACGAAAGATGTCGTTGAGTCCATCCCCGTTGGGTGTAAATGCGGTTGGAAAGCTAACGGTAAGCGGACATTCTCCAACACTGATGGAATCAGAATTTAAACATCCCTCATAACTTACAATTACCTTGTATTCTCCCGGTTGTGTAACGATGTATTTTGAACCGGTCGATCCATCCTGCCAGAGATAAGTCCCTCCAGTTACAAAGACATTAAGTGTTATGGTGTTGCCGCATAATAGGGTATCATTTCCAAGGTTAACAGGTATAGATGGCTTGTAACTCAGATGTGTTTCGATAAAACGTAGGCACGATACCGGGGGAACTAGTGTATCGTGAAAGGTCCCTCCGGTTGTACGCCATTCCCCCTGGGCGAAATATGGAGTCCCGTAACATAAGGTGGTATCTATGATCTTCAATGGATTGATTGTCCTGATCACTATCGAATCTGAAGCTTCCCTGTTAATTACACACTGTAAACCGGAAGTCATTATACAGATCACATGGTCTCCATTCCCCGGAATATAAGTGTAAACAGAAGTATCTGCTCCGGCACCTGTGCCATTGACGAACCACTGATAGGCCGGATGTGCACCCCCGTTTGAAGAAATAGTCGTAAGTGTCACGGGATCTCCCGCGCAGATCGTATTACCCGATGCTGATATGCTCACGCTGACCGGGACTCCGGGATTTACCGTGACCTGAAAATCAACTGCTGTTCCAATACAGCTTCCGTTTTCCGGAGTAATCCTATAGGTCACAATTCCTGCTGTGGGAACCGGATTTGATAAAATCTGGTTTATCACTGAACCTGAATCTGCCTTGAAACCAGTGATATTCCCCGATGTAAGGCTGGCTGTCCAATGAAAAATTGTTGAGGGAACAGAGGAAGTCAAAGCAATATCGGTTGATTGGCCTGAACAAATGGTCTTTGAAAGAGGATTGTTGGTAACTGATGGAACTGCGGTAGTTATCAGTTGCACAGTATCTGAACCCATGCATCCTCCTGAATTAGTAACATAAACCGAGTAAGTACCGGCAATCCCTGTTTTGAATGTTTGAGAAGTCCCTACCGTTACTCCTGAACCAAGGTCCTTCCACAGGTAGATACATCCTGAACAAGTTCCGGCATCGAAGGTAACGGAATCTCCGGTACAGATTGTTCTATCCGAACCAAGAGCCACCAGTGGATTGGTCCATATTTTGATCGTTTGCCATGAAGTATCTGTTCTCTTATCAATATGTTTTACAAACAGTTCAACGATGTAAGTTCCGGTGTCAGAATAAAGGTGACTAGGATTCGGCAGATGCGAATAATTGGCTGTGCCGGAAGATGGCTCGCCGAAATCCCAGTGGATGCTGTCGGCCGGGGGCCATATGGAAGATGTGAAATTTATCGGGACTAACGAACATGGAACAGCCGAATGATGGATATACGCATAATATTTCTGTAAAAACTGGGGAACACCCTGAAGGCATAGTTTTTGATTCAGGTACACGGCATTTGCCTGAAAATTGCAACCCATGCCTCCTATGATGGGATTATTTATAACGCACATGGAATCAACAGGACTTTCATCCCCGTATATTTTCCAGTCCGGACCCATTTGCAGGTGCACGCCATGCAGTGTATGTCCAACCCAGGTCTCACTTTGCTTGAACAGGGCTGAATCTTCAAGACTGGCATCATATTGATAGATATTTGCCTCTTGCCAGTCAGCCGACGACCTGTAGAGATATCTTGAATCAATTGAATATTCAAGGTAGTTCCATCCGTTATTAGAACCTGGCATTATTCCTAAAATATGGAATAGCGGTGTGATCTTACCTGTCGAAGAATTGAATTGACAATATTCTATCGAATCCATTTTGGGGGCGATCAATCTTGTTCCGTCATATGAAACTCTCATGGTTCCCGAGTTATTGACCTCATCTCCACCATAAATTCCGGGACTGACTACCGGCGGTTGCTGTATCCCGGCGGAAGTAATTTGGTAAGCATAAAAATTATTATCGTTTAATGAATTGCGAATTATCAGCCATGCGTCCTTGTTATTGTGACTTCTGGTTACAGTCATAGATACCGGGTAGTTCTCGTTTCCTAATAATGATATGTTCTTTTGTCCTGAAACAATATCCCCTGATCCGCCGTTAAGGTTCATATCGACAACAGAATAATGCAATCCGCCATCAGGCAAAGGAGGAGGATATCCCGGGCAATTTGTTGTGAAAATAAAATACAGGTTGTGATCCGAAATGTTTTGCACCACGCAAACTGACTGATCCTGGGTCGCCGACAGTAAACCGGTTCCATTTGGCATGATGGAATTGTTCCTGTCATAAACACTATGGCCGTTCGTATAAAAAAGCAGATTACCAAGGGAATCGGAGACGGTTGCCGCTGATCGGATAGCCGACATTTGACTTCCGGCCTGGAATTGCGGAGACCCGCTATTAAAAGATACAGCGACCCACTGTCCGAAATACCAGTTATTCCATTCACCCTGGGAGAAACCGAAGAAAGGCAGGGAAAGGAATAATCCGATGAGATAAAGATGTTTCACATCTTACTGATGATATGTAAAGATATAGATAATTTCAAAGCCAGGCAAATGCTGCTTATTTCCCAGATAAGGGGCATATGCGCTGACATAACAGTCTTTGGACCACAACCGGCTATCAATATACTTTTCGACGACTTTAATTCATCATTCCTGGTTTTTCAGTATCGCCGGAATAGAACATTGCCGGAAATAATACTCTATGCAAAAAATTGTAATTTTACTCCTCCAGGGCAACGCTTTGTTTACCTAAATGTCTTTTTATCGTGAGGATTAAAATCTTTACCGTTTTCCTCATGCTTCTTGCTGATATCCGACCAGCCAGGAAATTCCATGCCCTTTCTTATACGGCCCATGGCTCTTTTGAGAACAAAGGCCAGATTAGGATCAGTAAAACAGGTCAGGTCCTCAGACTTGTTATTTTCCTAATCGGAGGTGTTATTTTGCCATTATCTTCACATTCCCAGGGGGAATTCAACAATTGGTATTTTGCCTATTCTGCAGGTGTTTCTTTCAATACAGGTTCTCCTGTACCCTTTACATACGGGCCCGGTTTTCTTGGTTGCGTAACTATTAATGTTTCTGATTCTTTAGGAAATACATTATTTTATTCCAATGGCTGTTGTGTATGGAACAGAAATAATAATGTAATGTTCAATAGTTGGAATTTAGAAAGCAGCCTGATAGGTTCTGAACAAGCGGTTATTTCCGTCCAAATGCAGGAAGAACCATTCAGACATTATTTGTTTATTGTCGGACATTATCAACAGTACATGGATTCAGCATTTGGTCTCAGGTATTCCATCATCAATATGAATATGAATGGAGGACTTGGAGATATTGAGCCTGGGGGAAGAAACATCCACGTACCGGGATTAAATAAAGCCTGGCGGGCTGTTACAGGCACAAAACATAGAAATAATAAAGATACGTGGATCATTACCAGGCTATCAAGCCATGACAGTAATTATTATGCCTCTCTCCTTATCGATCACAATGGACTGAACATTTCTCCAATATTCAGTCAGAGTTTAGTTCCATACTATTCCCCGCCAAATCTAACCGAGTCAGGTGAAATTAAATTATCGCCTGATGGAACAAAGTTGGCATGTTTTTATGAACAACGCAAGATTGTGGAGATTTGTGAATTTGATCCTTCCAATGGGCATGTTTCACCCTTATTTACTTTCCGGCCTACTCCGTCAAATGGGGATACCCTTTTCCCTGAAAGCATGGAATATTCAATTAACGGTAAATTGTTTTATGTATCCAGCAGGTGGAGTGCATATCCCGTACATTATTATATTCATCAATATGATGCTACAAAAATTGATTCGGTTCAATTCATGCAAAGTGAAGTTTTAATCAGCACCGGATCAAATGTTGCCGGTATTCAGATGGGGCCTGATGGTAAGATTTATGCAACAAAAGATGGAATCGATTCGTTACGAGTAATCAATAACCCTTCTGTATATGGTACAGGATGTAATTTTCAGGACAATGCCGTTTACCTTCCTGGCAGAATTACAGGCTGGTCACTTCCTCAATTCATCCAGCGATATTATGCATTGATCCACCCTCCCGATCCGATCTGTTCTCATTCACCCGCGACTTTCACTTCTTCGATCTGGCCTCCCCCCGACAGCATCCGCTGGAATTTCGGTGATCCTACATCCGGCGCATTGAATTATTCCACCCTGGCTAATCCCTTGCATAGCTTCACCAACGGAGGAACTTATACTGTGGAGCTGTATGTCCGGCATATCGATAACCGAACTGATACTGCCTGGCAAACAATCACCGTGCTTCCCGGTCCTGCTGTTAATCTTGGCCCTGATCGAACCATTTGTCTTGGCGATTCGGTTACCTTCGATGCCGGGGCCTGCAGCGGATGCACCTATGATTGGAAAAACCTTGCGACAGGACTTACCGTCGCCACAACCGAAACCTTTAAAACCGGGTTGGCGGGAACGTATACTGTGGCCGTGACCAGTCCCAATACCTGTGTTACCCGGGATACTGTTCAGCTTGTAACCACGGCCGTTCCGGTCTTAGCCAACAACCCGCAGTTTAAAACCATTTGTACCGGGGAATCAACCAACATCCCGCTTTCATCTGCCCCACCCGGCGCTATGTTTCACTGGACAGCAACCCTTACACTTGGCACTGTCACCGGGTTTTCGATAGATTCAGGATTGGTTATTAACCAGGTATTGCTCAACTCCCTTGCTACTCCGGGCATTGTTACTTATCACATTACGCCTAAGATCGGAAGCTGCAGCGGATCAGCGGTGGATTTTCCTGTCACGGTAAATCCAGGGGATTCAGTAAAAGTGAGCATTATCGCATCCGGAAATAATATTTGCTCAGGAACTTCGGTCACGTTTATAGCAACACCAACCTACGGAGGTTCTTCTCCTTCCTTCCAATGGAAAGTGAACGGAGTCAATAGCGGGAACAATTCTTCTATGTTTACTTATTCCCCGGTCAATACTGATGTGGTGAGTTGTATTCTTACTTCCTCCAACACTGTCTGCGTGTTCAATAACCCGGCCACCTCCAATGCCATCACGATGATCGTAAATCCCCAGATGCCGGTTTCGGTAAGCATTACCTCTTCCTTAAACCCGGTCTGTGCCGGCAACACAGTCCTGTTTACCGCGCATCCTGTCAATGAAGGATCATCCCCGGTTTACCAGTGGAAGGTGAACGGCGTCAATTCCGGGACCAACTTATCCACCTTCACCTACATTCCTGTAAACAACGACCAGGTCAGTTGTGTGTTGAACTCTTCGCTTACCGTCTGTGTTACGAATAATCCCGCTACCAGCAATACCATCACCATGCAGGTGGATCAGAACCACCCGGTAAGCCTGACGGTATCCGCTTCGCTAAACCCCATCTGCGCCGGGAATACGGTTGTATTTATTGCACAGCCGATTAATCCCGGATTAACACCGATCTTCCAATGGAAGGTGAACGGCGTCAATGCCGGGACCAACTCATCCACCTTCACCTACATTCCTGTAAACAACGACCAGGTCAGTTGTGTATTGACCTCTTCGCTTACAACCTGTGTAACAAACAACCCGGCCACGAGCAATGTGGTGATGATGACTGTTAATCCGAACTACGCGGTATCGGTGAGCATCACAACTCCATCAGATACGGTTTGCCAGGGGTCTCCGGTTTTGTTCACAGCACACCCGGTCAATGAAGGCTTAAATCCTGTTTACCAGTGGAAAGTGAACGGGGTGAATGCCGGGACCAATGCATCGTCCTTTTCCTATACTCCTGTTAATGCCGATGTGGTAAGCTGTGTTCTTACCTCATCCTATACTTCCTGCACAACGAACAACCCGGCTTCAAGCAATACCTTAACCATGGTGGTGATCAGTAATCTAATGGCAGGGGTATCCATTACAGCCCTTCCAAACCCATTCTGTTCGGGAATCACAGTCAGTTGTTCAGCCTTTCCAACCAATGGTGGATTTACGCCTTCGTATCAGTGGAAGGTGAACGGGGTCAATGCCGGGACCAATGCATCCACTTATATTTTCGTTCCAATGCAGGGGGATATTGTTCAGTGCGTGATGAACTCCAGCCTGTCCTGCATCACCAATAACCCGGTCACATCGAACACCATCGTGATGAATGCCTTGGCTGCCCCGTCGGTTTCCTTTACATTGTGCTTTGACAGCATCACCACGATCAATGCTGTAGCTTTCAAATTAAAAGGAGGGGTACCGATAGGTGGGGTGTATTCAGGGCCAGGGGTGAATTCGTCTACTGGAATTTTTACACCTTCTTTAGCCGGGATTGGTACAAAAACCATCACGTATTTCTATCAGAACACTTTCTCCTGCGCAAATTCCAAATCAAAGACAATTATCGTGCAGGCAGCTCCTTCTTTCAACTGCAATCAGAACCTCATCGATATTCGGGATAACAAAGTCTATCCTACGGTCCAGATCGGAACCCAGTGCTGGATGCAAAAGAACCTCAATTATGGAACTTCTCTACAGCTTGCAACAGAACAGACCGACAATTGTATCAACGAAAAATACTGCTATAACGACAATTCTGCAAATTGCAACCTTTACGGAGGCTTGTATCAATGGGATGAGCTGATGGTCTACACTAATACTCCAGGCGCCCAGGGATTATGTCCTCCCGGCTGGCATGTACCCACCGAAACCGAATGGAACACCCTGTTCACCTTTTACCAGAACCAGGCTCTTGCTGGGAAACCCTTGCAGGATTCAATATTCAATGGGATCAGAGCCAAAGAATCCGGCATTGTTTACAGCAATTCGACCTGGAAGTTTCATGGATTCGCAACCATCTTCTGGACTTCAAACTCCAATGGCTCCATCAAAGCCTTATCCCATGGGATGAACCTGCAGAACTTCTCCGTATCGGATTACTACTCGAACCGTTCGAATGCGTTTGCAGTGAGGTGTTTGAAAGATTGAAGCATGTACCATTCTGAGATTTTCATACATTTGAAAGCTCAACACAGTTTTGCTTTATGAGAATTATTACGGGACCTGCTGAACTGACCAGGCTTTGGGAAACCAGAGACATTGATTTTACAGAAATGATGAAGATCGTTGTTGATGTCGGTCAGGGGATCCTCGCAATTGATGCCGATATGCATGCCGACCTTGAGCAGCTTTTGCTTGAAAACGGATCGTCCCTACAGGATCTTTGGGGGGCTAATATCTATCCTTTCAATGAAAGGAATGAAAGGTTGGAATTTACTTCATTCATAAATATCAGGCCATCTCAGGGAAACCGTTCCATGGAGATCGGGGATGAATCCCTGAAACTGCAGATTGAAGAAATCATCACCCGCTTACTTATTTAAATCTCTGATCCACCGATGTATCCTTTGATCTATCACAAAAGCCTTACCACCGATAAATGGTATTTATACCCCCGCCATAAGCAATTACTGATGATTGCCAACGAAATGAACCGGGCTCAGAATGCATTATTAAAACAAGATCATGAAAACGCGATTCATTCCTGGGAAAGGGCTTTTGAGTTGACCGATCTTACTGTCAGTGATCCGAAGAATCCAAATCTTATTAAGGAACTCTTAAGGTTCCGTGAACTTCTCGGCGAAGTGTTCATCAGGCCTGATGCTGCGCTCAATAAAATCCTGATGGTTACCCTGGTCAGCCTTGATCCGCAAGCATATAATATGCTGAATTAACCGGTATAAAACGCCTGCAATTATGAATTTCGCTATATTTGCAACTTCAATCAATGTAAAATCCCTTTTAATATGAGTAAAGATATTTTAAACCTCGAACCAGCTCTACTGTGGAAAAATTTCTACAGCCTCACCCAGATCCCCCGCCCCTCGAAACACGAAGATAAGGTGAGGGATTTCCTTTACCAGTTCGGAAAAAACCTGGGCCTTGAAACCATTAAGGATGAAGTGGGCAACGTGATCATCCGCAAACCCGCGACTCCTGGTATGGAAAACCGCAAAGGCGTTGTCCTCCAGGGACATATGGACATGGTCCCCCAGAAGAACAACGACACTAACCATGATTTTGAAAAAGATCCTATTGAAACTTATATCGACAACGGCTGGGTAAAAGCCAAAGGTACAACTCTCGGAGCCGATAACGGCATGGGGGTTGCAGCGGCTTTGGCCATTCTTGAATCAAAGAACCTTCAGCACGGCCCCATCGAAGCCTTCATCACCACCGACGAAGAAACCGGGATGACAGGCGCTATGGGTGTCAAAGCCGGCGTACTCAAAGGTGAAATCCTCCTTAACCTCGATACTGAAGAGGAAGGAGAACTCTATATTGGTTGTGCAGGCGGCACCAACGGCAACTTTACCTTCCATGTAAAATCAGCTGCCGTTCCAATGGCTGTTGAAGCTTTCAAACTCGTCGTAACAGGACTTAAAGGTGGCCATAGCGGGGTTGACATCCACCTTGAAAGAGGAAATTCAATAAAAGTCCTGACTCGCGTTTTACATGAAGGAATTAAACATTTTGGACTGCGGATTGCATCTCTCGAAGGAGGAAGCCTCAGGAACGCTATACCAAGGGAAGCCAGCGCATACATCGTGATACCGGTTGAGCATAAAAATACTTTTATCACCGTGGTCGCTTCTCTTGAAAAGATCATAAAGAAAGAGCTTTCGGCAGTTGAGCCTACGATGAAGATCATCCTGACCCCTGCCGAAAAACCTGCTTCCCTACTCGACGAAGTAAGCCAGGCTAATATTATAAATGCATTATACGGCTGCCCCAACGGGGTGATCCGTATGAGCAATGAAATGCCGGGACTTGTAGAGACTTCAATTAATATTGGTGTACTCAAAACTGAAAAGAACATGGTAGTCGGCCAAACCCTTCTCCGCAGTTCTGTCGACACAGCAAAAGTAGACCTCGAGAATATGGTGGAGGCAGTGTTTACAATGGCCGGAGCCGATATTAATTTCGACGGTCATTACCCGGGCTGGAAACCCAATCCCGATTCGGAGATTCTCAGGGTCATGCTCGAACTTTATAAAAAAATGTTCGGCAAAGAACCCCTTGTGAAAGCCATTCATGCCGGTCTTGAATGCGGAATACTCGGCGGGGCTTACCCCAACTGGGATATGATCTCTGTGGGGCCGACCATTGTCAATCCTCACTCCCCCGACGAAAAAACCGAAGTTGCTTCGGTGAAAAAATTCTGGGACTACCTGTTGGAAACATTAAAAAACATTCCTGTGAAATAATTTCTTGGGGATTAAAAAAAAAGTCGTAATTTTGCAGCCCTAAAATAAGAATACAATGGCAGCACCAACATTTCACCCTTCGAACACAAAGAGAAAGAACAAACATGGTTTCCGTGAAAGAATGTCAACAGCAAACGGACGCAGGGTTCTTGCAAACAGAAGGGCAACAGGCAGAAAAAAACTGACCGTTTCTGACGAATATAAAGACAAGAAATAATTTTCGTGTTTTGGAAATACCGTTAACACGGTTGTGACGTTATTAAAAGAAGATAATTCAACATTATCTTCTTTTTTTATTTGGGGTGCAAACCCGGAATGATTCAATTCTTTAAAGCTCCATTCAATGAAAAACCTGAACTTTAAATCTGCATGGCCCTACCTGGCCGCCATTGTCATTTTCCTGGTCATCACCATGGCTTTCCTCTCCCCTCTTATCGAAGGGAAACAGATAATGCAGAGCGATATCGTTCATTGGAAAGGCGCTTCGAAGGAAATCGTGGATTACAGGAACTCAACGGGACAGGAGCCTTTGTGGACCAACTCCATGTTCGGGGGAATGCCTGCTTACCAGATCTCAACGAAATATTCAGGTAACCTCCTCGGATTCCTCGACAATATTATGACCCTTGGGCTGCCTCATCCTGCAAACATGGTCTTTCTCTATTTCATTGGTTTTTTTATACTGCTGCTGGTCCTGGGGCTCAACCCCTGGCTGTCGGTTGCAGGCGCAATAGCCTATTCATTTTCATCCTACTTCTTTATTATTATCGACGCCGGCCACAATTCCCAGGCTCATGCAATCGGGTATATTGCTCCAGTCCTGGCAGGTATGATCCTTACTTTACGTAAAAAATACCTATGGGGATTTATTCTCACAGCGATCTTCCTGTCTCTTGAAGTCAAACAAAACCATCTGCAGATCACTTATTATCTTGCCCTTACCGCTATAATCCTTGGCCTGGTTGAACTCGTATATGCATTCAGGAACAAAACTTTTACGGCTTATTTAAAATCGGTTTCCTTATTAGCCGTTGCCCTGATCTTTGCTGTTCTTACCAATCTTTCCTTACTCTGGACTACCTACGAGTACGGCAAATATACCATACGCGGCAAGTCGGATCTCACAACTGATAAAGGTAACCGCACCTCGGGGCTTGACAAGGGTTATGCAACCCAGTGGAGCTACGGTGTTGGTGAAACCATGACCCTGCTGATCCCCAGCTTTTACGGAGGGGCTTCAGCTGAAGCGCCCGGCTTGAACTCCAATCTGGCAAAAGCCATGCAGGCCAATAATATCCCGGAGGAATCGGCAAAACAGTTTGCCACCCAGGGAGGGATGATGTACTGGGGAAACCAGCCATGGACATCACCGGTTTATATAGGGGCTATCGTGATCTTCCTGTTTTTCCTTGGACTTATCATAGTGAAAGGCCCCCTGAAATGGTGGCTGCTTGCCGCCACACTGCTTTCGATCATGCTGTCGTGGGGGCATAATTTCATGGGGCTCACCGATATCTTCCTGAATTACTTCCCGGGATACAACAAATTCAGGGCAGTGACCATGATCCTTATTATTGCCGAATTTACTATGCCACTTCTCGGCTTCCTGGCAATCAAGGTTGTTTTTGATGAGATGGCAGCGCCTGAAAAACTCACGAAAGCCCTTTATTATGCTTTTGGTATCGCAGGTGGCCTGGCTTTGATCTTTGCGGTTGTACCTGATATGTTCCTGAGCTTCTCAGGTCCCAACGACGCCTCCATGGCAAAGCAACTGCCCGACTGGCTGATGCAGGCAATACGCGATGACAGGAAAGCAGTCTGCCGGGCCGATGCTTTCCGTTCCTTTATTTTCATCACCCTGACTGCCGCCACCCTCTGGCTCGTCATCAATAAAAAACTTAAAAAGGAATACGCCTATATCGGTCTCATAGTGTTTGTTCTCGGGGATATGTTCACCATCGCAAAAAGGTACCTGAACAACGACAGCTTTGTCTCAAAATCAAGGGTTGAAACACCGTTTGAACCTTCTGTCGCCGACCAGCAGATCCTGGCCGACAAGGATCCCGATTACAGGGTTCTGAACCTCACCGTGAGCCCTCTGATGGATGCAAGCACTTCCTATTTCCATAAGTCACTTGGGGGATATCATGGAGCCAAGCTCCGTCGTTACCAGGAACTGTTCGACGCCCATGTTGAAAAGCAGAATATGGCCGTCATCAATATGCTGAACACAAGGTATGTGATTGTCCCCGACCAGAACAAGCAGCCGATGGCCCAGCAGAATCCACAGGCCATGGGTAACGCATGGTTCGTAAGCGAATACAAGCTGGTCGACAATGCCGACCAGGAACTGGCTGCTCTCACCGGGTTTGATCCTTCAAGAACCGCCGTGGTGGATAAAATCTTCAACGATGAACTGAAATCCTGGGCTCCCGGAAAGGATACCCTCGATTACATCCGGCTCACTGAATACAAGCCCAATGACCTGAAATATAATTACAGGAGTAAAAATGCTGGCCTGGCAGTGTTCTCCGAAATTTATTATCCCAAGGGATGGAATGCCTATGTTGACGGTACTCTCACACCGCATTTCCGCGCTGATTATGTATTGAGGGCCATGGTATTACCTTCCGGGGAGCATAAATTGGAGTTCAGGTTCGAGCCCAGGGCATATTTCCTGGGTGAGAAGATCGGCCTGATCTCTTCCATCCTGCTTATTCTCCTCGTTTTAGGCGGGACAGCCTGGGGGGTGAAAGACATGTTCGCCAAAAAGGCATGAAACGCGTCCTGGTAATAAGCTATTACTGGCCTCCCAGCGGGGGAGCCGGTGTTCAGCGCTGGCTTAAATTCGTCAAGTACCTCCGTAACTTCGGATGGGAGCCGGTGATCTATACCCCCGAAAACCCTGAATTTCCCGAAACCGACCTCAGCCTGGCGAAAGATGTCCCTGCCGGCCTCGAGATACTGAAACAGCCTATCTGGGAACCCTACGACACCTACAAAAAACTTCTTGGCCGAACAAAAGACGAGCAGATCAATGCAGCTTTCCTTTCAGAAAAGAAGAAGAACTCAGCCCTGGAAAATATCTCGGTGTGGATACGTGGAAATTTCTTTATCCCCGATGCCCGGAAATTCTGGATAAAGCCTTCGATAAAGTTTTTAACAACTTACCTGAAGGAGAACCCGGTTATTGCCGTCGTCTCAACAGGCCCTCCCCACAGCATGCACATGATCGCCATGGAAGTTGCGAAACGTGCCGGGCTCCCCTGGCTGGCCGACTTCAGGGATCCCTGGACCAATATAGACTTTTACAAAGACCTTAAGCTTACATCCCGTGCCGATGCCATCCACCGTAAACTTGAAAAACAGGTCTTAAGCAAGGCGGATGTTGTAACGGTGATCAGTCCGGGCATGGCGGCCGATTTCGGCAGGATACATGTGAGAAAGTACGAGGTGATCACCAACGGTTACGATCCCGGAGATACCGATCAAAGCCATCCGCCTTCACAGGATAAAAAATTTTCAATAGCGCATATTGGAACGCTTGTCAGCACACGCAACCCGGAAACACTATGGATCGCGCTGCAGGATATGGTTGCAGCAGACGCGAAATTTGCTACGGACCTTGAGATTAAACTTGTAGGCAAGGTCGATTACAAGGTGATGGAATCCCTTGAACAGTATGGCCTCAGCGGATTTGTTCGGAAGATCGATTACATGCCTCATAACGAGGTGGTGAAGTGCCAGCAGCAGTCAGGGGTTTTGCTGCTGATCATCAACAACACACCCAATGCTAAGATGATACTCACCGGCAAATTCTTCGAATACCTTGCCGCAGGCCGCCCCATTCTTTGCCTGGGTCCTGCCGACGGGGATGCAGCAGCTATCCTGGCTGAGACGCAGGCCGGCCTCCTTGCCGGTTTCGGAGATGTGTCATCCATGAAGGATCACATCCGCAGTCTTTATAATGATTATGTAAGCGGATCACCGGGCACGAAAAGCACAGGTATTGAACGGTATTCAAGAAAGGAACTGACAGGAAAACTGGCAAAGCTATTGGACAGGTTAGTTGTATAAGCATTTTATTTTCGCTACCTGTTTTCGCTACCTGTTTTCGCTACCTCGCTACCTGTTTTCGCTACCTATTCTACTCTCTTCCCCTCCTTCGAATATTTCACGACCGCCTTCTTCTTCCACCTCCCTGTAAGGAAATAGGCAAACGACAGGGCTGCCCCCACGAACCAACCGATGGGCATCGACCAGTACACTCCGTAAATGCCGATGGCATGATGTGATGAAAGCATGGTGGCAATAGGGATCCTTATGACCCATAAAGCGATGAGTGAGACGAACATCGGGATCAGGGTATCCCCTGCTCCCCGCATGACCCCGTTCAGTACGAACATGGTCGAGAACAGTATGTAAAAGGATCCTATAACTGCAAGGTAACCCCTACCCAGTTCAATTACTGCAGGGTCATCGGTGAACATCCACATCAGGTATTTGCCAAAGATCACGGTGATAAAGGACACGGCAACGGAGATCACTGCTGTAATGGCAAGTGTTGACCTTAGCCCGGCAACCACCCTTTCGGGTTTGTTGGCGCCCAGGTTCTGCCCCACGAAAGTACTGAGAGCCATTGAGAAGCTCATGGCCGGCATGGCGGCGAAATTATCTATCCTCCCTGCAACGCTGTATGCGGCATTGGCATCAACCCCGAATTTGTTCACAATCCCATAAAGCGTTACCATCCCTGCTGCCACAAAGGTCTGTTGCAGGCCGGTGGGTAGCCCGATCCGGATCCCTTTGTTGAAGATCTCCCTGTCGAATTTCAGGTCGGCAAAAGAGAAGTTGATCACCTTGTGATAACGGTTCAGGTAAATGATCTGTGCGATGAAAGCGGCGGCTTCGGAGATGACAGTGGCAACGGCGACACTCCATACACCCCAGCCGAGTATGGGAACAAAGATTATATCGAGTATGATGTTCAGGACCACTGAACCTACCAGGAAGTAAAGGGGAGTTTTTGAATCGCCCAGACCCCTGAGTATGGCGCTGGTGCCGTTGTACCCGAAAAGGAACAGCAGTCCGGCCATGAAAATGTCAAGGAAAAGCTTTGCCTGGGGGATGATGGCGGGATCCATGCCGATGATTCGGAATATCCAGCCCGAGATCAATATGCCTACAACGCTCATCACGATGGACGTGAAGAAAATAAAGATATACAGCGTGTTGATGGCTTTTTTCACCCTCACCATGTCCTTTGCCCCGAAATATTGTGAAACGATAATGGTGAAGCCCATTGTAATACCGATGAACAGGGAGATCAGCAGGAAAGTAATGGGCATTGAGGTGCCTACCGCAGCGAGGGCCCCCTTGCCGATGAACTTCCCTACTATGATGCTGTCGATAAGGCTGTAGAATTGCTGGAACACATTGCCGAGCAACATCGGAATTGCGAATTTAAGGATCAGTTTTCCTTCGTTGCCTGTGCTCAGATCTTTCAAGGAGGGTGGTTTTTGGGGGCTGCAAAGGTAGGCAGAATATCCCGATATTTTGTACCTTTGTGCAGCAACAGTTCGTTCTGTCGCTGCAGCAGTGCAGAGGAAAGTCGGGACAACACAGAGCAACATGCTTCCTAACGGGAAGGGGCCGGTGAGAGCCGGTTACGGAAAGTGCCACAGAAAAAAACCGCCGCAAGGCAAGGGTGAAAATGTGAGGTAAGAGCTCACGGCCGGGGCAGGCGACTGCAACGACGGGTAAACCCCATGTGTTGAAAGGCCATGTATACCGGCTGCCAAGGACTGCTCGTCCGATGCCGGGGGGTAGGCCGCTGAAGCCGGGAGGTGACTCCCCGCTTAGATAAATGACAGGAGCCGGCTTGCCGGAACAGAATCCCGCTTACAGAACTGTTGTTTTATTTTTATGTATGTGGATGACATCCTGAGAATATGAAGATCGTTTCAGTTATCGGCGCAAGGCCGCAGTTCATCAAGGCAGCTGCAGTTTCCAGGGTGCTGCGTTCAACTCCCGGCCTGCAGGAGATCCTCGTGCATACCGGCCAGCATTACGATGAGAATATGTCGGAAATATTTTTCCGCCAGCTCTCCATCCCCGAACCTGATTATAACCTGGAGGTTGGTTCCGGTACTCATGCTCACCAGACCGGGATGATGCTCGAGGGAGTCGAAAAGGTTCTTTTTACTGAGAAACCTGATTACGTCCTGGTATACGGCGACACTAATTCAACCATTGCCGGGGCGCTTGCGGCCACCAAGCTGCATATCCCCGTAGCCCATGTGGAAGCAGGATTACGTTCATTCAACCGCCTGATGCCCGAAGAGATCAACCGTATTGTCACCGACAGGATATCTGATCTGTTATTCGCTCCCACTCCCACCGCAATTGCAAATCTTAAACATGAAGGTCTGGAGGCACAGACAGTGTTCACCGGCGATGTGATGTACGATTCGGTGCTGTTTTACAAGGATCTGCTGGCCTCAGGGGGCGACAGGTACAAAACTCCGGGCATCCCGGGCTCATATTTGCTTGCAACCATCCACAGGGCTGAGAACACCGACAATCCTGAAAATCTTAAAAATATTTTCCTGGCTTTTTCCAGGATAGATGCCCCTGTGGTTCTTCCCGTGCATCCCCGTACGGCAGGTCTGCTTAAAACCCTGATCAGCGTCCCTTCCAATGTGATTATCATTGAACCGGTAGGTTATCTTGAAATGCTCTGGCTTACGATGCATGCTTTAAAGGTACTTACCGACTCGGGAGGGCTTCAGAAAGAAGCGTATTTCCTCGGAAGGCAGTGCATCACCATGCGCACCGAAACCGAATGGGTCGAAACCCTTCACGACAACTGGAACATTGTTACCGGCCCGGATCCCGAAAAGATCCTGAACGCGGTTCATTCCCCTGTTCCCATTGCGCCCCGCCGTAATGATTTTGGCGACGGACACAGCGCGTCGGTCATCGCCCAATCGTTGATGAAATCATAGACAAAGTACTAAGTACAAATAGCGAAGATCATTACATATCAAAGTTGTATTGAGCGAAGTACATCACACAAGCCGCATTCGCTCGCACATCACACCGCCGCTGACGTTACTGCGTTGCTCATACAGGCTATATCCCGGAGCCCGTCAGGAAGCAATTCGCTCCTTGTACCTAATGCGGCTTGTGTGATGTGCTTCGCTCTTGATATTGCTTGTGCAGGTTTGAGCTGGAATATTTCTGTGATGCAAATTTTTCCACTGCAAATTGTTAATAAAAACCTTGATTTTATTGATGTTTTAACAGGATTTTATGAGGTTTTTTTTCGTATCTTTGTGTAGTGTTTAATTTTAATATAAGTGCTTGATTATGACTGATTTAGAAAAAGAAACCGCCAGCCAGAATTATACCGCTGAGAACATCACCGTTCTGGAAGGCCTGGAAGCGGTTCGCAAGCGTCCTGCAATGTACATCGGCGACGTGAACGTGAGGGGGCTTCATCACCTTGTATACGAGGTTGTTGACAACTCTATTGACGAAGCCCTGGCCGGCTATTGCAACAAGATCGACGTGATTATACATCCCGATAATTCCATAACTGTAATCGATAACGGTCGTGGCATCCCCACCGACTTCCACGAGAAAGAGCAAAAGTCGGCCCTCGAAGTCGTAATGACAGTGCTTCATGCCGGAGGTAAATTTGACAAGGATTCCTATAAGGTTTCAGGAGGGCTGCATGGTGTCGGTGTTTCCGTGGTCAATGCACTTTCCTCAAAACTGAAAGTTACCATTCTCAGGAACGGGCAGATATTTGAACAGGAATATGCATACGGTAAACCCCTTGACGCGGTAAAAGTCGTTGGAGAGACAGAACATAACGGGACAATTGTAAAATTTCTACCGGATTCTTCCATTTTTATTACCAGCAGGTACGATTATGCCATCCTGGCTTCCCGTTTGAGGGAACTTGCTTACCTGAATAAGGGAATTACCCTTACGATCCACGACGAGCGTGAGAAGGACGATTCGGGCAACCATCTGGAGGATGTTTTCTTTTCCAGCACCGGCCTCACCGATTTCATCAATTATCTCGATGCAAACCGCGAAAAGCTGATCCCTGAGCCCATTTCAATGGAGGGTGAACGTTCAGGTATACCTATCGAGATTGCAATGCAGTATAACACCTCATTTTCCGAAAATATCCATTCCTACGTTAACAATATCAATACCCATGAAGGCGGGACCCATCTTTCGGGCTTCCGCAGGGCGCTTACCCGTACACTTAAATCCTATGCCGAAAAAACCGGGATGCTGTCGAAACTGAAGTTCGACATCAACGGGGACGATTTCAGAGAAGGGCTTACGGCCATTATCTCGGTAAAGGTGCAGGAACCCCAGTTCGAAGGCCAAACCAAGACCAAACTCGGGAACAACGAGGTGATGGGCGTGGTGGACCAGCTTGCCAGCGAACTCCTTTCGTACTACCTCGAAGAACATCCTAAGGAAGCCAGAACCATTGTAAACAAGGTCATTCTCGCAGCAACCGCAAGGCACGCAGCACGAAAAGCCAGGGAGCTTGTCCAGAGAAAAGGCGTATTAGGCGGAGCAGGCCTGCCAGGTAAACTGGCCGACTGTTCTGAGAGTGACGCTTCATTATGCGAGATCTATCTTGTTGAGGGTGATTCTGCAGGCGGTACCGCCAAACAGGGCCGCGACAGGAAATTCCAGGCCATCCTTCCGCTCCGCGGCAAAATCCTGAACGTAGAGAAAGCAATGGCATATAAGATCTTCGACAGCGAAGAAATCAAGAACATTTTTACCGCCCTGGGTGTCACAATCGGTACAGAAGACGACAGTAAAGCACTAAATCTCGAAAAGCTGCGTTATCATAAAATAATAATTATGACGGATGCCGATGTTGACGGAAGCCATATCGCTACCCTAATCCTTACCTTCTTTTTCAGGTATATGAAAGAACTGATCGAAAACGGCTATGTGTATATTGCAACTCCGCCGCTTTACCTCGTGAAAAAGGGGAGTAAACAGGAATACTGCTGGACCGAAGAAGAGAGAATCAGGTTGCTGGCCGAATTTTCAAATAACGGGAAAGATTCAGGTGTTCACCTTCAGAGGTACAAAGGTTTAGGTGAAATGAACGCTGAACAGCTGTGGCAAACAACGATGGACCCTGCATTCAGGACGCTAAGGCAGGTAACAATTGAGAACGGTACAGAAGCCGACCGCATCTTTTCGATGCTGATGGGTGACGACGTTCCTCCGAGACGGGAATTCATCGAAAAGAATGCCAAGTACGCCAACATCGACGCGTAATCTGTCGTTTTATTCAGCCTTGTAAAACACACAGGTACTTTTACCTGCACTTAATATTGCTTCTTTTATGGCTTCCCGGAAGTATTTACTCATTTTCGCGGGCATACTTATTGCCGCAATCGTCATCTACATGATCATTCCCAAAGGGAATAAGGAACAGCAAATCATTGCAAAAGTTAAAAAAGGCACCTTCCCTATTGAGGTCTCGGTTACAGGGGAACTGGTCGCCAAAAGCTCCGAAAAGATCTTCGGTCCCCAATGCCTGAGGCAGATTGGGGTTTGGCAGGTCAAAATACAGGACATAATTCCCGACGGTACTGTTGTGGATTCGGGACAGTATGTAGCCGCCCTCGACCGTACCGAGATTTCTAATAAAATCAAGGATGAGGAAACCAACACTGAGAAGCTTGAGTCCCAGCTAACCAAAACAAGGCTTGACACTTCCCTCGACCTGAGAAGCGCAAGGGATGAACTGATCAACCTCAAGTACTCACTTGAAGAAAAAAAGATCATCCTTGAACAATCCAAGTACGAACCTCCTGCTACCATACGACAGGTTGAGATAGAACTTGACAAGGCCACAAGGGCCCTTGACCAGGCTGAGAAGAATTATAAGCTGAAGTACGAGAAAGCAGTGGCCAATATGCAGGAAGTCAACGCTTCCTACAACCAGGCTAAACGAAAACTCGAGGATATGCAGAAAGGCCTGCAGGAGTTCACAGTCAAAGCTCCGAAGGCAGGGATGGTGATCTACAAGCGCAACTGGGATGGGAGCAAACTGGGTGTGGGGGGTATGATCAACGCATGGGATAATGTTGTTGCCGAACTTCCCAACCTTAAGGAAATGATGTCGAAGACTTACGTCAATGAGATAGACATAAGCAAAGTTAAAATCGGCCAGAAAGTTAAGATCGGTATAGATGCCTTCCCCGAGAAAAAATTCACCGGCAAGGTCGTTGAAGTCGCCAATATAGGCGAACAACTCCAGAACAGCAATGCCAAAGTATACGAGGTCAGGATCATCGTTAATGAATTCGACTCCATCCTCAGGCCTGCAATGACTACCAAGAACACTATCGAAACCAGTATCATTGATAAGGTCCTCTCAGCCCCCATCGAAGCCATATTCAGTGCCGACAGCATCACTTTCGTATATAAGAAAGACGGGGGATCGGCGGTCCGCCAGCAGGTCATCGCAGGTGAATCGAATGAGAATGAGATCATTATCCGCGAAGGATTACAGGAAAATGACGAGGTCATGCTGGTACCTCCCGACAAAGCCGACAAACTGAAAATGATACTGCTTGATAACAGCTTACTTGCCAAATACAAGCCCAAACCCGGCAAACCACAGCCGCAAAAAAGCGATTCTTCCAAAAAAATTCCTGCAGGAAGTCCTCCCTCTTCCATCATCAAGAAATAATCAGAAGCCGTGTTTGAACGCTATCAATATATTTTCAACATAGCACTTGAAGCGGTCTTTCTGAATAAGTTCCGCTCTATGCTTACCGCCCTTGGAATAATCTTCGGAGTTGCTGCCGTTATTGCAATGATGGCAATAGGCAACGGGGCGCAGAAAGAGATCCTCGACCAGATGAAACTTGTGGGCGTGAATAATATCATCATCACACCAAAAGTGGAAAAAGGAAAAAACAGCTCAAGTTCGAGCAGCTCATCGAGCTCAACTTCGTCATCCACAGATAAAAATAAAGGCAAATTCTCTCCCGGCCTTTCACTCAAAGATGCCGAAAGCATCAGTGAAATGATCCCTACTGTTCAGAAGGTAAGCCCCGTGGTCATTTATGAAGCCGACGTAATCAGGGATGCCGTTAGGTACAGCACAAAGATCAGCGGCGTAACACCTGATTTTTTTGAGTTATTCAACATTGACCTTCAACAGGGGGATATGTTTAATTCAGAGCAGATGAGGGAAGGGAAAGCCGTATGCCTCATCGGGTCAACGATACAGTCAAAGTTTTTCCCCAACGGCAATTCCATCGGCCAGGATATCAAATGCGGGAGGTTGTGGCTTAAGGTTATCGGGGTGCTCAGGAAGAAGGAAGTGAACCAGAGCACGATGGAAAACCTTGGCATTTCCGATTATAACAATTCAGTATTTGCCCCGATCCAGACTATGATGCGAAGAGTGAAGGACCGCACCATGATCACAGCCTCCTCACTGCATGGCTCAAGCTATGAGATGGATTTCGGCGACATGGTCATCTCCGGATCCCGCGATGGAGACGAACTGTCAAAAAACCAGGTTGACAAGATCGTGGTCCAGGTGAGGCAAAGCAGCCAGATAGCCCCAACCACCGAATTATTGAAAAGAATGTTGCTGCGCAGGCATCAGAAGATGGAGGATTTTGAGATCAAGGTCCCTGAATTGCTGTTGAAGCAGGAACAACGAACCAAGGATATTTTCAACATAGTGCTTGGTTGTATTGCCGGCATTTCACTGTTGGTCGGTGGTATCGGGATTATGAACATCATGCTTGCATCGGTGATGGAAAGGATAAAGGAGATAGGTATCCGCAGGGCAATCGGTGCAACCAAAGCCGACATCACCCTGCAGTTCCTTATGGAAGCCACGCTTCTCAGCATTACAGGAGGCCTTATCGGTATCATCCTGGGTATCGTTTTTTCAAAACTCATCATGCAGTTCACAACTATCCTGACGATCATATCCCCGGTTTCTATAATCATCTCTTTCGGGGTATCAGCATCGGTCGGGATCATCTTTGGTTATATGCCCGCTAAAAGGGCATCCATAGCCGATCCTGTTGAATCACTAAGACATGAATAAAACCTTGTATAACTATGAGAGCAAAGCTTTCAATATTACTGGTTACCTCGCTTCTTGCTGCATTTCCTGCGCTATTCGGACAAAAGAGTATAAGGCAGCTTACCCTGGATGAAGCGATAGCTATCTCAAAAGCACAATCTCCTGATGCCCTGAATGCAAAGCAAACCTTCAGGACAAGTTACTGGGAATACAGGTCGTACCTTGCTTCAAACATGCCTGCCCTTACACTTACGGGTACCACACCGAATGTTAATCAGAGCATCATGTCGCAGCAGGTAAACGGGGAACAATCTTACTCGAGTTACAAATACATCAGCGCTCAGGCAAACCTGGCCCTGGCACAGAAGATAGGTATTACAGGAGGCACGGTTTCAATTAATTCTTATCTCAGCGGTGTTTATAACGTTGACAAACCCAACCCTACTCCATACGTCAGCTATCCTATAACAATTGAACTGAACCAGCCCATTTTTACTTACAACTCCTACCGATGGGACCATAAGATCAAACCTATAAAATATTCCCTTGCCAAAAGGAAATACCTTGAAGATATTGAACAGGTTTCGATTACTGCAGCCAACTATTTTTTCAACCTTCTCCAGGCCCAGGTGGAGAAAAAGATTGCGTTAATCAACCTTTCGAATTACGACACGCTTTATCATATTGCCAAGGGAAGATTCCAGCTTGGAAAGATCGCCGAAAATGACCTCCTCCAGTTGGAACTCAGTTTCCTCAAAGCACAGGCCCAGGTTGAAAATGCTGACCTTGCTCTTGATAATGCCCAATTTCTCTTTAAATCCTACCTGAGGCTCCAGGACAGCACCCATATACTGCTTCTGCCTCCCGATCATATTGATTTCTTCCGTATCGATCCGACTAAAGCCGTGGAACTTGCTGTTCAGAATTCCTCTTCCACCCTGGATTTTAACCGCCGCCTGCTGGAAGCAGCCAGCGCTGTCAACTTCGCCAAGATGGATGGAAGGTTTGATGCAAATATCCATGCGCTCATCGGGCTTCAGCAACAGGCTGGAACCATCCCCGACGTGTACTCAAACCCGGCAGATCAGCGGCAGATCTCACTTGGCCTGACGATCCCGATAGTGGACTGGGGTGTTGCACACGGTAAAATAATGATGGCCCAGAGCCAGCAGCAGATAGTAAAGACTTCAGTGGAACAGGAAATCATTGACTTCCAGCGTAATGTTTACTTGAAAATTGTACAGTTCAACATGCAGCAGAACCAGCTCATGATTGCAGCAAAATCAGATACGGTTGCCAGGAAAAGCTATGAAGTCACAAAAGGCAGGTACCTGATCGGGAAAATAAACAGCATACTTGATCTCAACAACGCCCAGATTGAGACCGATAATTCAGAAAAAAACTATTACTCCGCGCTTCAGACCTACTGGAGAAGTTACTACGAGATCCGCAAGATGACCCTTTTTGATTTTGCACAAAAGAAGGCGCTGCAGTTTGAGCTTAAAGACATCAAGTGAACATCTACAGTTAATTGGTAATGGCTCATGGCTTATGGCTCATCACTTGAATACTCGAATACTCGAATAACGAATAATGAATTTTGAAGTATTCATCACTCATAGCTCATTTCCTGAATACTCGAATAACGAATGATGAATTTTGAAGTACTCATCAGCCGTCACTCACCACCCATTTCTTCCTGCAAAAATTTAACAGTTTATTCATAATGTTTCTAAATAATTGTTGTATCTTTGCAGCAAAGAAACTTTATTAATTAAACAATTGAATTATGGCAGTATTAGTAGGAAAAAAAGCTCCTCATTTTGTAGCTGATGCCGTTGTTAACGGCGGTGAATTTGTAGAAAACTTTACTCTTGATCAGTACCTGGGAAAGAAACATGTTGTGTTCTTCTTCTACCCTCTTGATTTTACCTTTGTTTGTCCCACCGAAATCCTGGCTTTCCAGGAAAAGCTGGCTGAGTTTGAGAAACGCAATGTAGCAGTCGTTGGTTGTTCCATCGATTCAAAATTCTCACATTGGGCATGGCTGAATACCGAAAAGAAGAACGGCGGGATCAAGGGTGTGAAATTCCCAATAGTCTCTGACCTTACCAAGACCATTTCGGCCAATTATGATGTTCTTGCAGGTGAGTACTTATATGGCGAAGACGGAACCATGGAATTTGAAGGAGGTCCTGTTGCTTTCCGCGGTCTCTTCCTGATCGACAAGCAGGGTGTTGTACGTCACCAGTTAGTGAACGACCTTCCCCTCGGACGCAGCGTGGATGAAGCTATCCGCATGGTTGACGCATTGCAGTTCTTCGAAGAGAATGGTGAAGTTTGCCCGGCCAACTGGCATAAGGGTGACGAAGGTATGAAGGCCACATCCGATGGTGTTGCCAGCTACCTTTCAAAGCACTGATCAGAGTCGGTAAACAATCGTAAGGCCTGGGCCCGTGGGGCTTTCGGGCAAGAGTTTTAACCTGACCGAATTATTGAAAACGGTCTGGCCTATTGCAAAACCTATAGCTGAACCCATCACCACATCCGACAACCAGTGTTCATTATCATAGATCCTGGAAAGAGCGGTGAGTGATGCAAGCGTATAGCAAAGCACGGGGACCCAGACCGTTTTTTTATAGGCTGAAGCGATGACGGTCGCCATTGCGAAAACAGCTGCAGAATGGCCCGAAGGGAATGAGGTGTAGCTTATCGGAGCAACAGGTCCATACCATGCAAACGGATCAGGTGCATCGCCCTGGTTCGGCCTCTCACGGTGAAAAACCTGCTTCAGTATCTGGGTTGCGATTGCTGCATAGGCAAAAGCTTCCACTCCCTTTATTGCAGTCATCCTGAGCTTTTTATCATGTATTGCAAAGCTGACTCCATACATAACACCCAGTGCCGGCAACGTATACAACCCACTCCCCCAGGGCTCAAGACCGTACTTTGTGACTGCATCGAGAAAGGCTGTCTGGTGGCCCTGGGCAAATTGCTGTACAACAAGGTCCTGGGTCACGAGCCCGATAGTAAGGCCGCTTACACCAAAGGCTACAGCCCATTGAACCTGATTCCAGTGACCAGGAGCAATCACAACATCCCTTGCATCGATCAGCCCTGATTTCACCAGGCGGAGGTCAATCATCGACGCATTATCATGAAGGGAATCATGAAAGGCCTGGGCGCCTGAAGCCAGCGCCAGCCCAAGACATAAGTAAATTATGATCAGCTGACGTCTCAAACTATAATGGCTGTTCCATTTCCTTGGCCTGGTTCCAGTAAATGTCCATCTCGGCAAGGCTCATTTCGTGAAGTGATTTTCCCAGTTTCCGGGCGCTTTCTTCAAGAAACTGAAAACGGCGGATGAACTTCCTGTTGGTCCGTTCCAGTGCATCCTCAGGATTTACATCGATGAACCTGGCATAATTGATAAGGGCAAAAAGCAGATCTCCCAGTTCGTCTTCCTGTTTTGCGTGGCTCGCCTTTTTCTGAACGTTGTCACGGAGTTCCTGAAGTTCTTCCTGGACCTTTTCCCAGACCTGCTCTGGATGCTCCCAGTCAAACCCGACACCGCTTGCCTTTTCCTGTATCCTGTATGCTTTTACCACGGCCGGCAATGACTTCGGAACCCCTGAGAGCACTGATTTATTGCCTTTTTCCTTTAGTTTTATTTTTTCCCAGTTATCATGGACTTCCTTTGCATCCTTCACCACGACATCCCCGAAGATATGAGGATGCCGGTTGATGAGCTTTTCTATGATGTTATTGAGTACATCAGTGATATCGAATGCCCCGGTTTCTGAAGCAATCTTGGAATAAAATACCAGGTGGAGCATGAGGTCTCCCAATTCCTTTTTGACAGACTCAAGGTCTTTCTCTATAATGGAATCTGATAATTCATAGGTCTCTTCGATGGTGAGGTATCTAAGGCTTTCAATGGTCTGCTTTTGATCCCACGGACATTTTGCCCTGAGTTCGTCCATGATCTCAAGCAAGCGGGCAAAAGCTGCTGTCTTTTCCTGCATTATTGTTCTTTTAGCAAAAATAAGCAATTTGGCGATAGCGGCTGAACTCCAATGTTCCATAATTTTGCGGATGAAGCGAATAGTAATCATGACAAAGAACTTCAGGCGAAATATCCCAGGGTTTTACTTCAGGATGATCCTGCCCTTTATCATCATCCTGGGCTTCCCTGTAAAACCGTTCGCCCAGTTCGAGCATAAACTGTTTACCTCAAACCTGATCATTGAGGCCAAGGCAGATTACGGGTTTCTGTATGCCCAGCACCTTGAACTGGAACTGTTCAACGCTCATTTCCCGGCTTTTGAATTCAGCCTGCAGCAACAAACCTACGGCCGGCAGAAATGGGAAAGGGCTTATAACTACCCTATCACCGGGATGACATTTCTTTACACTCCCCTGGGGAATAACCCTATCCTGGGGAGCGCTTTTGCGCTAATGCCTTTCATCAACTTCCCATTATATAAACACAGAAACTTCACTTTCGGCTTCCGTTTTTCACTGGGAGTGGGATATCTCACAAAAAAATTCGACAGGCTCAGAAATTACAAGGATATCGCCATCGGTTCACACATCAATGCAGCCATCAACCTGATGTTTGAAGCCCGGTACAGGCTTAATGAGTACCTGACCCTCACCGGGGGCGTAAGCTTTCAGCATTTCTCAAATGGCTCTCTGAAGACTCCGAACTACGGCCTGAACGCCCCCCTGGTAAGCCTCGGCCTTGCTTTCAGGCCGGTGAGTGACAATAAAGACATTGGAGACCGTTATATAGCTCCCACCGAGCCTTTCTCTACCACCATCAGGAATTCAATGGAGTTCGATATTGGGGGAGCCCTTGGCTATAAAAACATGACTTCACAGCTTGGAAGTAATTTTATGGTCTACCATTTTTATGAGAATACTTTCTTCCCTGTCAGCAGGAAAAGCAAGTTCGGTTTCGGACTCGACCTTTCCTATGACGAATCACATAAAAAGATTCTTGAGCTTGCCGGGACTCCGGCAAGCAGCGCATTGCAGATCATGCGACCCGGCATTAACGCGGCTTATGAGCTAATGGTCGGAAAACTTGGTTTTATATTGAACCTGGGCTATTACCTTTCGGGTAAAGAGAAAAGCAATGGCCCCTTGTATGAAAAGATCAGCTTCCAGTATGTCTTTTCGAAGAATTTCTTCGCAAATGTCATGCTTAAAGTGCATTTCGGGAGGGCTGATTATATCGGATGGGGGTTTGGTTATACCTTTGATGTATTCTATGGCAAAAAAACGATCAAATAGTATCAAAATATTTCTCCTTATCTGCCTTGCAACAGGGCTGACAGGTCTTGTATCCTGCAACAAAGGAGGAGTTTGCGTGAGCAATTCGGGTTCTGTGATCATGCAGGAGCGGGCCGTGGCTCCTTTTGACAGTATTGACCTTGCGGATAACGTGAACCTTATCCTTACACAGGATACTGTTGACAGGATCACTGTTGAAGCCGGGAGCAAGGTCATCGGAGGGATAAAGACAGATATCCTTAACCGGCAGCTGAATATCCGCAACCTGAATACCTGTAACTGGCTCCGGAGTTATGACAAACCTCTGAACGTTCACGTTTCGGTAAAAAACCTCTGGAAGATTTACTATAACGGGTCCGGAAACATCAGCTCAACCAATACCCTTAAAGGGGATTCAGTTAAAATAGAGATCTGGGGGGGCTGCGGGAGCGTCAACCTTGACCTCGAATACAACCAGGGCTGGTTCGGGATGTTCATGGGCACAGCCGATTTCAACCTGCACGGAAAGTGCGATATGACCTCCTTCTACCTGAATAATATGGGATTATGCCAGGCAACGGCTTTGGTGTCGAAATACTGCGTGGTAACCAGCCGTGGGAGCAATGACTGTTATGTCAATGTAAAAGTCTCGATATGGGCGATCATCGAGAATATAGGCAGCGTGTATTATACCGGTGATCCCCCCGGCATCGGTGGCAAAATAACCGGTACGGGGGTTCTCGAACCTTTCAACCCTTAATAGGCCCTTGCAAACACAACCCTCTGCTCCGAGGGTTTTCCTGAAAAGACACAGCGCCCGCTTTCCTTGACATTGTTCAGCGGGATTACCCTTATCGTGGCTTTGGTTGCTTCCTTGATCTTATCCTCAGTCTCGGTTGTACCGTCCCAGTGAGCAAGAACGAACCCTCCCTTATTTTCAATGGTGTCGACGAATTCATCCCAGGTATTGACAGTGTATGTGTTCTGTTCCCTGAAAGATAAAGCCCTGTCGTAAAGGTTTTTCTGGATCTGGTCAAGAAGGTTTACCACTTTTTCTTCAATATCGGTGATTTGCAGGGTCTCCTTCTCAAGGGTATCCCGGCGGGCGATCTCAACGGTCTTGTTCTCCACGTCCCTGGGCCCGATGGTGATCCTCAGCGGTACGCCTTTGAACTCATATTCTGCGAATTTCCATCCGGGTTTATGGGTATCACGGTCATCATACTTTACTGTAATTCCCCTATTTTCAAGAGCTTTCTTAACCGGGTTAACCACTGAAGATATCAGGTTCAGCTGTTCTTCATTTTTAAATACAGGAACAATGGCCACCTGAATCGGCGCCAGTTTCGGAGGCAGTACCAGCCCGTTATCGTCGGAATGAGCCATCACCAGGGCTCCCATCAGCCGGGTTGAGACTCCCCATGAAGTGGCCCATACATACTCAAGCTGGTTTTCCCTGGTAAGGTATTTAACATCGAATGCCTTGGCAAAATTCTGCCCGAGGAAATGTGAAGTGCCTGCCTGAAGCGCTTTGCCATCCTGCATTAAGGCTTCAATTGCATAAGTTTCAACAGCGCCTGCAAACCTTTCACCTGGTGATTTTACACCTTTCAGAACGGGGATTGCCATCCAGTTCTCAGCAAAATCAGCATATACTCCCAGCATGGTCTCAGCTTCCTTAACCGCTTCCTCCTTCGTTGCATGGGCTGTATGGCCTTCCTGCCAGAGAAACTCAGCGGTACGGAGGAATAAACGGGTGCGCATTTCCCAGCGAACGACGTTTGCCCACTGGTTGTATAGAACAGGAAGATCCCTGTATGATTTTATCCAGTTCCTGTAAGTATCCCAGATAATGGTTTCGGAAGTCGGACGGATGATAAGTTCTTCCTCCAGTTTCGCATCCTCGTCAACAACAATGCTTTTGCCGTCGGGTGAGTTCTTCAGGCGGTAATGCGTAACCACCGCACATTCTTTTGCAAACCCTTCCACATGACTGGCTTCCTTGCTGAAGAATGATTTCGGGATGAAAATGGGGAAATATACATTCGAATGTCCGGTATCCTTGAATTTCTTGTCAAGGATAGCCTGAATTTTTTCCCAGATGGCATATCCGTATGGTTTTATTACCATACAACCTCTTACTGCTGAGTTTTCGGCCAAATCGGCCTTGATTACCAGATCATTATACCATTGAGAATAATTTTCTGCGCGGGATGGAAAATCTTTAGCCATTAATAGTTTGGTATGATATTTGCTGTTTTTATTACACTTTCTAAGTTAGGCAAAAGTACGAAAAATTGAAATATAAAGGAACCAAAATCATGAAAAGAGCAGCATTTATCGCAGTGATCATCAGCCTTCTGATGAGTGCCTGCAAGACTCAGCAGCAGGCAGTTTCGGTAAATAACGATGATGTGTACTCCACTCCATCGAGGCAAAAAAGCAAACCGGCAACTCCACCTTCGGCCAACCAGGATCTTACATCGGCCCTGGCTGCAGACCAGACAGCCGTTGCCCACGACAGTCTTAAAGCAAAAGCTGCGACCCTGGATTACAGCGATGTTTCGTATGCCGACAGGATACAGAAATTCCAGCACACCCAGGGCAATACAAGTTATTTCAGCAACACATCCGCTGATTCCACATCGGGTTGCTGCACCAATGTCAATATAAACCTTGGTGGAGGATATTATGACTGGGGCTCATCGTTCGGCTTTGGTTTCGGTTACGGCATGGGATTCGGATGGGGATACCCGTATTACTGGGATTATCCCTACTGGGGGTATTACCCGTATTACGGATATCCTTACTGGTACGGATACCCATACTGGGGATATTATCCCTATTACAACGAAGGCGGGTATTACAATTCATATTACGGCCCCAGGCAGAGCGTGGCCAGGAACACAGCTTTTACGCCAGACAGCCGGGGAGCATCAACCAGCAGGCCTTCAACCACGAATGGAGGGAATGTTACTCCTTCAACCAGGGGTGAGGGGAATGTTACGACCGCTGCAAGCGGAAGAGGAGTCCCACCTGCATCGGTGAGATCAACTCCACGGAATACAACTACAACACGGACCACGGATCCTGTGGCAACACAACGCAAGCCCCCTGCAGGCCAGGAACGTTACCATTATTCACGTCCTCCGAGCGAACGCCAGGGAACATACAGCAGGAATACAGGGCAAGGCAGTGTTAACCATGAAACAAGGCAGCAGCCGGCACCACGTTACGTTCAACCCGGAACTGCTCCCGCTCAACGCCAGGGCCAGGTACAGAACTATACACCGGGTAATTACAGGCAGGCACATTCAAGCCAGGAATATATTAACCCCAGGATACAGGCACAGAGTGCTGCAAGCCGGGCTTCATCAGCATATGGTACCCGAGGCGGAGCTTCATCAGGATACTCCAATTCAGGCAACAGAAGAGGATCTTCGGGATCGGGCAGTTCTTCAGGATCAACAAGAAGTTTCTCACCCTCGGGTGGCTTTACTCCAAGTCATTCATTCTCACCCTCAGGCGGCTCACGTTCAGGGGGTGGTGGCTACAGCGGAGGTGGCGGAGGAGGTGCACGTTCGGGAGGCGGCGGTGGCAGCAGCGGCGGCGGCGGTGGTCACTCCGGCGGAGGTGGCGGAGGAGGAAGAAGGTAATTCATCGTATTATCCTTTACTAAAAATACTACAACCATGAAAAAGCTGATAGTTATAACCATATCAATTTTCATTGCAGGGGCAGCCTTCTCCCAGACCGCAGCTGACGTACTAAGGTACTCGAGAATTTATTACAGCGGAACCGCAAGGTTCGTGGGGACAGGAGGTGCATTCGGCGCAGTAGGCGCAGATTTTTCTGCCCTCACGGTGAATCCTGCCGGGATAGGCCTCTACCAGGGATCGGAATTTTCAATGACAATCGCACCTTCGGTCGAAGGTGTGAGAACCGATTACCTGAGCCATATGAACTCAAGTAATATAGTGAACGTGGGCATGGGTAATATGGGGTTCGTGTTCACCTTCAAGCCGGCTGTCAGAACCGGGAAGTTCTATAACTTCAACGTGGCTTTCGGGATGAACAGGGAAAACGACTTTAATTCCTCGTTCACGATCGCAGGACCTAATCATACCAGCTCCCTTTTAAATGTATACACCGACAAATTGAACAGCGGGGGTGGGAAACCTTCAGATTATCCCTTCGACATCGGGCCTGCCTATGATGCATCACTTATATACTGGGACAAAAGCACAAAAATGTATACCAGCGATCAGCCCCATGGCGGTGCCTACCAGTCGAAACAGGTGAACACCTATGGTTCTGTCAATGAATTCGACATCAGCATGGGCTGCAATATAGGAGATAAATTTTACTTCGGGCTCACTTTCGGTGTGCCATTCATCAGGTATTACGAGAATTCGACCTATTCAGAATTGAATAACGGGGATACCATTCCTTTTATCAAGTCAATGTATTATGATTACCACCTTGATACCCACGGTACTGGTTTCGTTATAAAGGGAGGCGTGATCTACCGTCCTGTAGACTGGATGCGCATTGGAGTAGCCGTTCATTCGCCTACATGGTATCCAAATATGTATGACCACTGGTATTCCACTACCTCATCGTATTTCAAGGATTCCACGCAGTGGAACAGTATTGTCAATTCCCCCGCCGGCGATTACTACTATTATATGAGGACCCCCTTCAGGGCCATCGGCAGCCTGGCCTTTATCATCGGGAACTACGGGCTCATCAGCGCAGAATATGAATATGTGAATTATTCCCAGGCCAAGCTCAATGCATCGGATTATTCGTTCACCGATGTGAATAATGAAATACAGGGCAGCTTCCGTTCCTGGGGCAACATCCGCCTGGGAACTGAATGGAGGATCTCCGACTTCAGGATCAGGGCCGGCGCAGCATACTACAGTAACCCCTATACGGCTCCGGGAGTGGATGGTGTTCGATATACCATCTCGGGAGGAGCCGGCTACAGGATAAAACATTTCTATGCCGATGTGACCTACCAGTGGGCACAATCAAAGGAAGAATATTACCTGTATAATTATGCGGGTATGTCTCCATCGGTTAACACACTGACCACGAGTACCGTCCTTACAACAATCGGTTTCAGGTTTTAAGGACGTTCCGATTTAATCCTGTTAATTCCAGCCTTGGCCTTCTGGCTAAGGCTGTTTTTATAATCAGCCGGTTTGCAGGCCAGGCAAACATGGTAGGCGCTGTCGGCCCTCACCAGGTCCCCTTTATTCTCATAAACAAGTCCCATCTGCAGTGCGGAGGCAGCAGCAAAATACCAGGGGTCCCTCTTGCCTCTCTGAATGGTAAGCTTGTAATACGACAAAGCTTTGTCAGGATTCCCCGATTCGTGATAAATCCTGCCCAGGCGGTATGAATATTCCACAAAATCCTTCTTGGTGTAAAGGAATGTCCTGGTTGGCCGGTTCAGCAATTCGTCAAGCGCCCTGCTGTAATATCCGCCGTCAAAAAGAAGTCTTGACTTCAACAGGACCAGGTTGGGCAGCTGTTTCGACTGGGCCTCACGTATTGCCTGCCGGTCCTCCTCACCCCCCGCATTGCCCGAATTCAACACCTTCGTCATAGCCTTTTCATACCCGATGGTATCGCCTGTTATGAACTCCAGCCAGCCAACTTTCTGCCATGCCGACTGTATATAATTGATCCCCCTGAAATGATCTGTGAAATACCTGAAATTACTCATTGCAGAAGTATCCAGTTTGTTCAACCTGGCCATTCCCTCCATGAAATCAAGGTAGTAAAAAGGGAATGAATAAGCATCATGTGTCCTTTGCTTCAGCAAGTCCAGGGCCTGCTCGTTCAAACCGTTCTTCATCATGATATTTGCCCGGGCAAACGTAATTAATGGACTCTGCAATTTATTATTCTGCTGGAAAAGTTCAAAGATCTTCAGGGCTTCGCTTTTGTTCTTGGTAAGGTTTGCACTTACCATGGCCAGGTAAACCAGGGCCTGGGGACGATACTGGCTGTAAAGAACATCAGGCCCCTTATAATTGGCAACAGACTTGAGTTCCTGCAATCCCTGGCTTATCGTCCCGTCAACTCCCATAAGATTTGCTATCCACTTATAGCTGTCGGGGACTATTCCTCCGATTACGTGGGTAATCCCAAGCCCGATATAATTCGGAATAAAATCGGGAAAATTCTTTTCGTTTTCGGTAAAGTAATGATGTGCCTTGCGGATCCTCAACGCCGCCTGGGTGTAGTCCCCGAACTTCATCTGCACCGACGCTAACTGAAGATTGGCTTCACCAAGACAGAAGTTGTAAAACGGGGAGGATTTATACCCTTCTTCAAGCGCCTCAATCCTTGTTAGGAACAAGGGTTTGATTCGGTCGTACTGCCTGCGTTCTTCGCCTATGAAAAGGGTAAGGAAATCAATGTAATTCTCAAGATAAACCGGGACCAGGTTTGAAGGGTCGGAAGTTTTTTCATTCGCGATAAGCTGCCTGGCTTCGGCAAAATGCAGGTTCATTATCGACTCGTAAGCCTTCTGGCAATCCGGTGAATAATGGAACTGGGCTAACAACGAAAATGAAGAAAACAAAAAGGCCCAGCTTAGCAGCAAAATCTTGCTCAACCGGGCCTTTGGTCTTTTATGATGGGTGAACATCAACGCACTGTTTTCACAATTTCATCGTCCACAAGGATCCTTCCGCAATATTCACAAACAATGATCTTTTTATGCATACGGATGTCGAGCTGGTGCTGTGGAGGTATCTTATTGAAACATCCGCCGCAGGCGTCGCGTTCGATCTGAACCACGGCCAGACCGTTTCTTGCATTCTTACGGATCCTGGTGTATGCGGTCAGCAGCCTTTCCTCTATATACTTCCTGTTCTTTTCGGAATTCGTGATCAGGTCCTGCTCTTCCTTTTCGGTCTCAGCAATGATATCATCAAGTTCATTCTTTTTGATTTCCAGGTCACTCTTGCGGTCGGACAGCAATTTCTGGTACCTGTCTATCTCTTCTTTCTTCAGTTCCAGTGAACCCTGGAACTCCTTGATGCGTTTTTCGGCAAGCTGGATCTCAAGATTCTGGAATTCAATTTCTTTGGTAAGAGAATCATACTCTCTGTTATTCCTGACATTCATCTGCTGATCTTCGTATTTCTTGATCAACGCATGACAATCCTTGATGAAGGTCTTTTTCTCGGTTATTGATTTCTCAACGGCAACTGTTTCCAGAACGTAATTATCCACACGTGTTTCAAGGCCTGCGATTTCATCTTCAAGGTCCTGAACTTCCAACGGAAGTTCTCCCCTGATAATCCTGATCTTGTCAACCTGTGAATCAACCTGCTGCAAGCTGTATAAAGCAATAAGTTTCTTTTCAATAGAAACCTCGAATTTATCATCCCCGCTTTCGGACTTTGGTTTCGGCTGGACTTTGGCAACTGGCTTTTCTTCCTTTGCCGGTGCCGCCTTCTTTTTGGTTTCTTTCTTTTCGGGTTCCTTTGGTGCAGGTGTTTCCTTTACGGCCGGCTTCTTAACCATCTTCGAGGGTTTTGAAGTTGCTATAGGTTCTCCTTTTGTCTTTGCCATATCAAACGTTATATATAATTAACAGGATTGGTATTCAATCCTGAAGAAAGGACTGCAAAGGTAGGAAATTTTTCAATCAATTTCCCAGTCAGCAGGTCTTTTATCCATTGCTCGCTTTCATAATGACCAATATCAGCAAGTAAGATACGGCCGGTGGCGTCAAAGAAATCATGGTATTTGATATCGGCCGTGAGAAAGGCATCGGCCTTTGCCATTATGGCGTCATTACAAAGGAATGCGCCTGATCCGCTACAGACTGCAACCCTTTTTATTTTATTCTTAGGATAAGTCGAATGCCGGATCATCCTCACATTCAGTTTCTGTTTGACAAATTCAAGAAATTCACGCGCATTCATTGAAATATCAAGATCTCCTGTCATCCCAGCCCCGCATACAGGGTAAGAATTCGACAAGGAGTAAATATCATAGGCAACCTCTTCATAAGGATGCGCATCAAGCAATGCTTTTACAAGCCTGGTTTTGATATGCGAAGGAAAGATGACTTCTATCCTTGTCTCGTCTTCAAAATGAAGGGTGTTTTTTCCTCCCACATAGGGGTTCGCATCTTCGGAAGCTCTGAAACTCCCCTGCCCGTTCACATTGTAGCTGCAAAGATCATATTTGCCTATGACCCCGGCCCCGGCATCAAACAAGGCCTGTCTTATCCTGCCTGCCAGGTCAAGAGGGCTGAAAGTCACCAGCTTTGATAGCATTCCGTTTTTTTCACTCAATATCCTGCAACCCGAAAGACCAAGTTTCCTGCAAAGAAAATCATTCAAGCCCTCCCGGGCATTATCAAGATTTGTGTGGATGGCGTATACCGCGATTTCCTGCCTGATGATCCTGACAAGGAGGTCAGACTCAGTCTTCCCCGGCTGAATTTTCTTCAATCCCCTGAAAATAAACGGATGATGGGAGATGATCAGGTTGCAACCTTTGCTCACCGCCTCATCGATGACGGCAGGTGTAAGGTCCAGGCATATCAGAGCTGCGGTGACTTCCTGCTCGGGGTCCCCGAACAACAGTCCGGAATTATCATAATCCTCCTGGAAAGCAAGCGGTGCAAAGCTCTCAAGGAAGCCGGTAAGTTCTTTTAAGCGCATGGCATTTGTTTTAAAACTCAAAATTAAGAAATCCAACGATTTAAGCGGGGTTTCGTGTTAGTAAGTTGTTTAAAAGTTTTCGGATCGCCCGGGATAAACCTCTTCAATATTTTCAATATTTGATCCTTCAAAAAAACCTGGCCGGTTAAACATGCGAACTCCCAGAATTTTTATCGTTGACAGGAATCCTATTCATAATAGCCTGATAAAATATCATTTGGATATCAACAAGTTAGGCCAGGCTTCCAATTTTCCCAACGGCCAGGAATGTTTATACCGGCTCGGGAAGAATACACTACCTGATGTGATCATCACCGATTACGATATCGGGAATTACACGGGGTTTGATTTCCTAAGGAAGGTCAGGGAGCAGTATCCTGACGTTCGGGTGGTATATTTTTCATCCCTTGCCGACCCGGTTCTGGCCATCAAACTGCTGGAAGCAGGCGCATCCGATTTCCTTGTCAAGACAAGCAAACTGGAGAACGGAATTACCGAATTACTAAAAAACCTGAAGTACATTCTCAAAGAGGTGATTCAATAATTTATCCTCCCGCCATAACCTTGCGTTTTTTTTCTTAATTTTCGGCATTGAAAATATGCAGTTATTCCAGTACATATTATATCCCTTCTCCCTGCTTTACGGCCTGGTGATGAGTTTCAGGAACCTGATGTTTGACCTGGGGATAATGCCATCCGCCAGGTTCAACAAAGCAATCATATCGCTTGGGAACCTGTCCGTGGGAGGTACCGGCAAGACCCCGCACATCGAATACCTGATCCGTTTGCTTTCGCCCTCCTCTTTTGTTGCAACCCTCAGCCGGGGTTACGGCCGCGACACCAAGGGCTTTATTATCGGTTCCAGGAAGTCAAACGTCAACCACATCGGAGATGAACCACTTCAGCTTATACGGAAATTCGACGATATAAAAGTCGCTGTAGATGAGAACAGAAGACGTGGGATCACAAACCTGATGGAGAAATTCAAGGAACTTGACGTGATCCTGCTTGATGACGCATTCCAGCATAGGTTTGTGAAGCCGGGACTTTCAATACTTCTCACTTCCCAGAACAGGCTCTATTGCGAGGACCATGTGATGCCTTCGGGGACACTACGGGAATTCCCTAAAGGGGCTAAGCGCGCCGATATAATCATCGTTACTAAGACCCCTAAAATATTTTCCCCTATCTCGAGAAGAAGGATTTACGAAGACCTGGCGCCCCGAAAACATCAGAGGGTGTACTTTTCCTACATCTCATATTCCGATCCCGTGCCCCTGATCGACCCAAGGCCATTTCCGGTCAAACTGGTAAGCGTGCTTCTGCTGACAGGCATTGCAGACCACAGCCTTCTTCAGGAACATATTGAACGTTTGTGTTCTGAAATAATCCTGATGAGGTACAGGGACCATCATGCTTTTACCGGTAAGGACATTGAAGACATTGAAACCAGGTTTAACAGCATCCCCACCCAGAAAAAAGTCATCATCACCACCGAAAAAGATGCCATGAGGCTAAAGACAACCGAGCTCTCTGCCAGGCTTAAGCATCTGCCGGTATTCTATATTCCCATCAGTATCGATTTTCACGGCAAGGACAAAGAGCTTTTCGAAAAGCAGGTCACTGGCTATGTAAGCAGTTACAAAACAAAGCTTTGAAATAGCTAACTTTGCAGCCTTTATGAGGCTTTTTACCATCACCGTTTTTCTTGTTTTTCTTTTTTCCTGTTCTTCCGACGGGCGGAAAGCGCAGAATAAAGTGCTGCCGCCGGCCAGGGTAAAAGCCCTGGTGGTAAAGGGGAGGAAAAAGTCGGCAGTCGGCAGTCGGCAGGAAGAAGTCGGCAGTCGGCAGTCAGCATTCAATAATAATAATAAAAAGAAATATAATGTAAAGCCGGTGACGGTGGTTACGGTCACGCATTACAATGCCGATTCGGTGAGGATAAGCAATATTGAGAAACTAAAGGCCTCAGGGATTTCCATGGACATCTCGGAACCCTTGAACAGGGATATCCTATGGAAGAAGGGAGGAGACACATTATTTAATTCAGCCATTACCCTGGGCCGCGACAGGATCCTGAAAATTGGCTTCGACAATGACATTTTTGATTATACCGACCAGTTTTACACCAATGGAATACGCATAGAATATGTAGCTCCTGCCATCAGTGATAATCCTGTGAAGCATATCCTGCTTCCTTACTGGGGAAAGGCCAAAAATTATTACGGGCTCTCGGTGGTTCAGAACCTGTATACCCCTTCCACCACCAAGGTCGACGGCATTTTATACGGGGACAGGCCTTATGCGGCCTACCTGTATTTCGGAAGCTTCAAAATCACCAACGATGAAGTGCATCACTTCAGGCAGACTTCCGAACTTGACCTGGGAGTGATAGGGAAGCAGTCGCTGGGAGAAGCGGTACAGTATCTTTTTCATAAATACGTGCCTTACAACAATGAACCTTTGGGCTGGGAAAACCAGGTCTGCACCGATGCAGTGATAAGCTACAGTGTTTCTCTCGAAAAAGGGATCATCAATACAGAACATCTTCAGCTTATCCTCACTGCGGATGGCATACTCGGTACCTTATACGATAATTTCTCGGGAGGGGCCAGCCTGAGGATAGGATGGTTCAACGATTATTTCTCAGACCTCGGTATACGGAAGAAGCGTGACCTGGTTGCCTCAGGGAAAAGGGTGACCCAGTATTTCTTCACCATAGGCGGAGGTGCCAGGTTTGTCGCTTATGACGCGACCCTGGAGGGGGGAATGATCAACCACAACAGCACATATACCATTCCCGCTTCCTCCATTTCCAACCTTGTAACCCAGTCTTCATTTGGTTTTACAGTGACTTACGGAGCTCTCGGGCTCGAACTGGAACAGGTAGTGCTGAGCCCTGAATTCAGCCATAAGTGGTGGCATGCCTGGGGGCATGTAGGCTTATTCTTTGCTTTGTAATTGTTGAAAACTAATTATCATGGAAACCGACGACATCTTTATGTTTCATAGTATTTTTGCCGGTCCGGTTAAAGCGGAGAACCAGAATTGAAATATGGCAGATGGACAGGTAAATAAAGACGAGCATAGGGGATTGCGCAGGAAAATCAACACTGCATCCGTTCCTAATGCTTTTTTTGAACACGGGAAAGTCCCGCCCCAGGCAGTTGACCTTGAAGAAGCGGTGCTGGGTGCCATGATGCTTGAAAACGACAAGCTTGCAGAGGTCATTGAGATACTGAAACCCGAGGTTTTTTACAAGGAACAGCATCAGAAGATCTATGGAGCCATTGTAAGGCTTTACGGGAACCAGCAGCCTGTCGACATCCTCACCGTAACCGAAGACCTCAGGCAGGCCGGAGAACTCGACATTGTGGGAGGCGCCTATTATATTACAAACCTTACCAACAGGGTTGCATCAGCCGCGAATATAGAATTCCATTCACGCATTATTCTTCAGAAATTTATTCAGAGGGAACTCATCAGGATATCTTCCGACATCATTAAAGATGCCTATGAAGATTCAAGTGATGTGTTCGACCTTCTTGACAAAGCCGAAACCGGCTTGTTTTCCATCAGCGAGAGCAGCATAGGCAAGACTTATATGGATATGCAGGCCATCATCAAGCAGGCCATCGCAGAAATCACCGCAGCCAAGGACCACGAGGGAGCCCTCAGGGGAGTCGGTTCAGGGTTTACAGAGCTTGACCGCATTACCGCCGGATGGCAGAAATCGGACCTTATCATTATCGCATCCCGCCCCGGTATGGGTAAAACCGCATTTGCCCTGACCATGGCAAGGAATGCTGCGGTGGATTTTAAAAAACCTGTGGCGGTTTTTTCGCTTGAAATGTCGGCTGTGTCGCTGGTAACCCGCCTGATCTCTTCCGAAACCGAGATCCCCCAGGAAAAACTCCGTAAAGGGACTATGGAAGAATATGAGTGGAACCAGCTGAATTCCAGGATAGGCACTCTTCTCGAAGCCCCTATTTATCTTGATGACACCGCAGGGCTCTCGATCTTTGACCTGCGCGCCAAATCAAGAAGGCTCAAGGCAAGGCACGACATCCAACTCATCGTCGTGGATTACCTGCAGCTGATGCAGGGGAGCCATGAGTCCAAGGGAAACAGGGAACAGGAGATCAGCAGCATTTCAAGAGGCCTGAAGATCCTTGCCAAGGAACTTGACGTGCCGGTAATTGCACTTTCGCAGCTCAGCCGTGCACCGGAAAAGCGCTCGGCGGCAGCAAAACCAATACTTTCCGACCTTCGTGAATCAGGTTCCATCGAACAGGATGCCGATATGGTCATGTTCATTTACCGTCCCGAGTATTATAAGATCGATGTAGATGAGCACGGGGAGTCTACATCCGGCATTGCCGAAGTGAGTATTGCCAAGAACCGGAACGGCCCTCTTAAAGACATCCCCCTGAGGTTCATTTCCAAGTATGCCAAGTTCGTTGATACCGAAAAGGAGTACCTTCCGGCGAATACTATTTCGGCCAACACATCGTTTGATGGTTCAGTGCGCACACGTACCATCATGTCGAAAATGGATGACCATGACCAGCCCGATATGCCTTTTTAAACACAGGCTGATAATCTTAGCTTTTCTTCTTCTTTCATGCCTCCCGGCCAGGTCGGCATACCTGCTTTTACCAATGGATAAAGCCCAGAAGAACCACCTGAAATCATACGGAATTGCTTTCTGGGTTCTGCAGAAAGATGTTGAAGTGGACTGGCTTCTGAATTACCGGGGCGGCAGTTTCCTCATACAGTACAACAAGCTTATTGAAGATGAATGCAACATACGGGGAGTGACCTATCTCGCCCTGGCCGATGCCCAGGTTGATGCTGTTTTACAGGAAATTGCAGACCCGCAAGTCAATATGGAAAGGATCAAACTGCATAAAGCGCCTAAGATTGCAGTGTATTCTCCCAAGAACAAAAGGCCTTGGGACGATGCAGTCACCCTTGTGCTGACCTATGCCGAGATCCCTTATACCATTATATATGATGAGGAAGTGCTTTCGGGACTTCTGCCCCTGTATGACTGGCTTCATATGCATCATGAAGACTTCACCGGGCAATACGGTAAATTCTGGGCAGCTTATAAGAATTTTCCCTGGTACCAGGAAGACGTGCAGCTCCAGGAGGAAACGGCTAAAAAACTTGGCTATGCCAAGGTTTCACAGATGAAACTTGCGGTGGCCATGAAAATAAGGGATTTCGTTGCAGGCGGAGGCTATCTTTTTTCGATGTGTTCCGCACCCGATAGCTACGACGTAGCACTTTCGGCCGAGGGAGTGGACATCTGCGATGTCATGTTCGACGGGGATCCTATGGACCCAAAGGCGGATTCAAAGCTGGATTACTCGAAATGCTTCGCTTTCCAGGACTTCAGCATTGTGCATAATCCGTATGAATACGAAATATCATCCATAGACGTCACCGAGACCAGGCCCAAGAACCTGAACTGGAACAATGACTTTTTCTCGCTTTTCGAATTCTCTGCAAAATGGGATCCCGTGCCCACCATGCTATGCCAGGATCATGAGACCTTGATTCACGGGTTCATGGGACAGACCACGGCATTTAACGAAAAATACGTAAGGCCCAGCGTGCTTATACTCGGTGAAAACAAGTCGTTGAACGAAGCCAGGTATATTCACGGGGATTATGGGAAGGGAACCTGGACTTTTCTCGGGGGGCATGATCCCGAGGACTACCAGCATCTTGTGGGCGACCCTCCTACCGACCTGAACCTGCATCCCAACTCCCCCGGGTACCGGCTGATTTTGAATAATGTTTTGTTTCCTGCTGCAAAGAAAGAGAAGAGAAAGACCTGAGATCCCTCAGTAGTTTAATTTTTTCCTGATGATCCACCACTCAAACAGAGAACCTTCAAAATTGTAGGTTACTCTGTTATTGCATTTATCTTTGTTGGCGTATTCGATGGTCCCCGTTGTGATTTCGGCTGAGGGCACCGAAAGCTGCAGGACTCCCTGCCGTACCCAAGGGCAATAAATATCGTTCAGCAGAGGGGTACTTACCTGGAATGAAAACGGATACGTACTTGAAGAAATGCCGTTTGCATTTCCCGTAATGGTAAAAGGAGCCAGGCTGTCGGGCTGCATTTTGACCACTGGGGGAATATGATAATCCAGCGAAGAAAACCATAAGGTGGAATGGACAGAATCCTTAACGATAACAAGGCTGTCGATGGTTGAGTTGTAACCTCCGAGGCCCCCCGGCATCATTCCTGAGTTGTAAAGATTTTCCCTGCCAAGGAATTTTCGCGTATCCTCCGAATAATTCTGGAATACCACAGTGGCTGAGGTCCCAGATGAAAAGAAGTTACCCGTAAGAGTGACCACGATATTCCCGTTCCTGATCACGCTGTCGGCACAATATTTATTCTGATAAAAAAAGGTGAATTTCCTGGATGAACTGCTGTAGGAAACCAATGCCTTGTCGATTGTCCCCGAGCCTGAGTGGAGGATATTCGAGTCAAGGTTTGCCTTGAGCAGGAGGTTGAATGTATGGAACAGTCCCCTTTCGGTAAACACTATGTCATCTGCGACATTCAGATCGGGACCCAGGTCTTTTTGTGTGTTCTTCCTACATCCGGCGGCAGCCGAAAGTATTATTACTACAGCCAGGGTCAGTGATGCCGCTTTAAATCCTCTATTTAATTGTTTTATCATTTTTTGCGCTCAAGGTTCTCATATGAATATGAGAACCCAAGGCTTTCATCTTCAGGAAAATCTTCCCTGGATATCAAATCCCATTCCTCAAAATTTATAATCGGGAAGAAAACGTCAGCTTCAAACGGTTTATGCACCATGGTCAGGTACAGTCGGTCAGCGAGCGGAAGGAACTGCCGGTACACTGAAGCTCCTCCGATAATGAAATTCTCCTCAGCAGGATCACATAGTGCCACAGCATCCCCTATTGAATAGGCCATGACGCATCCTTCGATGATTTCACCGGGAACATCAGTAATCACCACGCTCCGGCGGTTAGGCAGGGGGCGTTTAGGGAGGGAATAGTAAGTGCGTTTTCCCATGATGATGGTATGCCCGCCCGTAATTTTTTTAAACCGTTTAAGATCGTCGGGGATATGCCAGAGGAGATCATTATCTTTTCCTATGGCCAGGTTTTCGGCTATTGCAACAATAATCGACAGCATGGTACAAAGTTAAACAGAAATTTCACCTTTTATATGGGGGTGTGACTGGTAATCACTCACGGTAAAGTCTTCAAACCTGAATTTCAGGATATCGTTCACCCCGGGATTAAGAGTCATTTTTGGCAAGGGATAAGGCGTGCGGGTAAGCTGGAGTTTCACCTGCTCCAGGTGGTTCAGGTAAATATGTGCATCTCCCAGGGTATGGACAAACTCACCGGGTTTAAGCCCTGTGACCTGGGCCATCATCATCAGCAGGAGCGCATAGGAAGCGATGTTGAAAGGGACCCCGAGAAAGATGTCGCAGGAGCGCTGGTACATCTGGCAGGACAGTTTCCCGTTAGCTACGTAGAACTGGAACATCAGGTGGCAGGGAGGCAGGGCCATAAGGTCAAGTTCGCCTACATTCCAGGCGCTGACGATATGCCTGCGGGAATCGGGGTTCTTCTGAATGGATTCAACCACCTGTTTGATCTGGTCGATATGGGTTCCGTCGTGCTTTGGCCAGAAGCGCCACTGGTAGCCGTAGATATGCCCCAGTTCACCATCGGGTTTGGCCCATTCATCCCAGATAGAAACCTTGTTTTCGTGAAGGTATTGCAGGTTGGTGGCTCCCTGCAAGAACCAGAGCAATTCATGGATGATGGATCTCAGGTGAAGTTTTTTGGTCGTCATCATGGGAAAACCATCGGCAAGGTCGAATCTCATCTGGTAACCGAAAACACTTAAAGTGCCTGTGCCTGTACGGTCTTCTTTCCTGACCCCTGTCCTGAGGACAAAATCAAGAAGATCAAGGTATTGTTTCATAGTTACTTCCTGGGCTTGTTACGGCGGTTCAATTCATCGCGGATTCGGGAAGCTTTTTCATACTCCTCATTCTCAACCGCTGCCTGAAGGTTTTCCTTAAGTTCGTCGATTGACATACCCGAAAATTCCTGTTTCTGGCTCAGCTTCTGCTTAGGTTCAGTGCTGACTGCAGCAGGAGGTTCGGCATCCTCCTCAACCATAATGGAAGCGGCTTTCATGATATCCTCATAAGTATAGATAGGACAGTTGAAACGAAGGGCAAGTGCAATGGCATCCGAAGTGCGGGAATCCACCTCCTCCACCCTGCTGCCGTCGGTGCAGACCAGCTGGGCATAAAAAACCCCCTCCTGAAACTTGTTGATCACGATCTCGCTGACTTCAATGCTGAAGGCATCGGCAAAATATTTAAAAAGATCGTGAGTCAGGGGACGGGGTGTTTTTATTTTCTCAAGCTCGATCGCGATGGCCTGGGCTTCGAACCCCCCGATGATTATCGGGAGCCTTCGTTTCCCGTTCTTCTCCCCGAGGATCAGGGCATAAGCCCCGGTCTGGGACTGGCTGTATGACATGCCGATGATCTCTAACCTGATTTTCTCCACTGGAGGGTATAACTGATTCCTAATACAAACTTACAGCTATTCTTCCGGATTTTAATTAAATTCCTGATGAAAAATATAACTTTCTATAGGAATGTTCCGAAAATCCTTTATAAATTTGGGGCCTCAATATGTAACTTTTTATATATGAAAAGATTGGTCATACTTTTTGCGGCCATTGTGCTGCCGTTATCAATGTTTGCCTCGGAGGCAGACCTTAAAATCCCTGCATTAACATCTTCGCAGAACAACCTGCTGATGTTCGGGTTCCTGATTTGCCTGCTGGGAATGCTGTTTGGATACTACCAGTTCCAGAAAGTCAGGAAATTAGGCGCTCACCAGTCGATGCTGGATGTCGCCAAGATCATTTTTGAAACCTGCAAGACTTATCTGATACAGCAGGGAAAGTTCCTGGTGATGCTGTTTGTCATCATCGGCCTTTGTATTGCATTTTACTTCGGCTTTCTCCAGGCCATGCCGTTTGGCGGAGTAATCCTGATCCTTTCATGGACTGTTATCGGGATCCTCGGATCCTATGGTGTTGCATGGTTCGGAATCAGGATGAACACACTTGCCAACAGCAGGATGGCATTTGCCTCCCTCGAGCGCAAGCCCATTAAATTATTGAACATCCCCCTTGATTCAGGGATGAGTATCGGGGTCATGCTCATCTGCGTCGAGCTGATCATGATGCTTATTATTTTATTATTCGTACCCAGGGAATTTGCCGGGGCCAGCTTTATTGGTTTCGCTATTGGCGAGTCCTTAGGTGCCTCCGCCCTGCGTATTGCAGGCGGAATCTTCACCAAGATCGCCGATATCGGTTCCGATCTTATGAAGGTGGTTTTCAAGATAAAGGAAGATGATCCCAGGAATCCCGGTGTTATCGCAGACTGTACCGGCGACAATGCAGGCGACAGCGTAGGCCCGACGGCCGACGGTTTTGAAACCTATGGTGTAACCGGGGTTGCCCTTATCAGTTTTATCGTCCTTGCCGTTGTTAAAGGCGGAGATTTCCTCGATCACCAGAGGGAACTGCTCACATGGATCTTCGTCATGCGTGTTCTGATGGTCATCACCTCGATCAGCGCATTTTACATTAACAAAGCTCTCAGCCAGGCTCTTTACAGCAAACAGGATGACATTGACTTTGAGCGCCCGCTGACCAACCTGGTATGGATCACCTCAATTTTATCGATCGTGGTCACTTTCATCGCAAGCAAGGTGATGATAGGCGACCTGGCGAACAACCTCTGGCTTACCCTTTCCATCATCATCAGCTGCGGAACACTCGGAGCTGCCCTCATCCCCGAATTCACCAAGATCTTTACCAGCCCCAAATCGAGGCATGTAAATGAAGTCGTCACTGCCTCACGTGAAGGCGGAGCCTCACTTAACATCCTTTCGGGCCTCGTTGCAGGTAACTTCAGCGCATTCTGGCAGGGCATGGTTTTCCTGGTACTTATGTTCGTTGCATACATCGCCAGCAAGAACGGCCTGGATGCCTACATGACCTATCCTTCGATCTTTGCCTTTGGCCTTGTTGCTTTCGGATTCCTCGGAATGGGACCTGTTACCATCGCAGTCGACAGCTATGGCCCGGTTACCGACAATGCACAGTCAGTCTACGAACTTTCGCTTATCGAAGAAGATAAGGAAAAGGCATCAAGGGAAATTGAGAAAGAATTCGGTTTCAAACCCGATTTCGAAAAAGCCAAGCATTACCTCGAAGCCAACGACGGGGCAGGGAACACCTTCAAAGCCACGGCCAAACCTGTGCTCATAGGCACTGCAGTCGTCGGCGCCACCACCATGATCTTCTCACTGATCCTGGTGATACAGAACAAGTTCGGCATCAGCCCCGAGCAGATCCTCAACATCCTGAACCCTTACAGCATACTTGGATTCCTCATGGGCGGAGCAGTAATTTACTGGTTTACAGGGGCTTCAATCCAGGCTGTCACAACCGGCGCATACAGGGCCGTTGAATACATTAAAAAGAACATCCGCCTCGATGAGCATGCCGATAAAAAAGCATCGGTTGAAACATCCAAAGAGGTTGTCAAGATCTGTACACAGTACGCCCAGACCGGGATGTTCAACATTTTTGTCGCTATTTTCTCTTTCGCTCTTGCCATCGCATTCCTTTCGGGTTACCAGGATGAGTTGCTTGCCAAGACCGATCCCCTGAGGTATGCCGCGGCTTCCTTCTTTGTGAGCTACCTTATCTCCATCGCTTTCTTCGGCCTTTTCCAGGCTATCTTCATGGCCAATGCCGGTGGCGCATGGGACAATGCCAAGAAAGTTGTTGAAGTGGACCTTAAGGAAAAAGGAACGCCCCTGCATGATGCTGCCGTTGTAGGCGACACTGTTGGCGATCCTTTCAAGGATACCTCGTCGGTTGCACTGAACCCCATCATCAAGTTCACCACCCTGTTCGGGCTTCTTGCGATGGAAATAGCAATATCGGAGCATTTTTACAGCATTGCACCTTATATTGGCGTTGCTTTCTTCGCTGTTGCCCTGTACTTCGTTTACCGCTCCTTCTATAACATGCGTATCAGGAAGAGCTAAGCGACAACAAAACACATTATTGGGATACCCCGGTTTTAACGACCGGGGTATTTTTTTTGATGTTTGCCGCAATCCAGGCCGAAAGCGCCTTTGCACCCGCCTGGTTGAGATGGCTCTCGTCGCCCCAGTATGAGGTTGATTCGAATATTTCCTTTGGAGGGATCAGTTTCTTTCCGTATTTACTGTATGTGGATGACTCAAGGGGTTGCCACAGACCCGAAGCATATTCAGGCAGGTAGATGAACACCAGCTTCACATCATGTTCCCTGCAGAGCTCCCCGATTTTCCTGATATAGGCCCGGGGAAATGCCATATAGAAATCCCTTTCGGCAGAACTCATTGACCATATGTGCTTGCTTCGTTTAATTTTTATTTCCTTAAGGACTGCTTCAGGGACTGTATCAACCGATGAAGCAAAGCCATGATCTTCTTTCCTTTCAGGATATAAAGTATCCGCAGGCAGAAGTTTCCTGCCGGCAAGCTGCATTCTGTATCTCAACGACACTGCATCATCGCTGAGAATGTCACGGTTGAACCAGGGCCAGGCCGTCCACACATCCAGAGCATCGGCCAGGTATGGAAAGACCGGATGGCTGTACCTGTCCTCATCTTCCCTGACCTCGAGAAATATCATTTTCGGTTTTTTCATCCTCAGAAGATCCTTTAACAGGATGTAATACAGGTTGTCACCATACCTGCAATACCCTAGATTGGCCACGCTTAGCTTCAGGGAATCAAGCTCATGTTCGATCAGGCCATCGTCAATCCCGTTGATGGTATGCGAGGACCCGATGAATGCAATATCTATGGGTTTGGGATTGAGGTATATCCTGTCGTGAAGCCAGATGGCATGATAAAAACAATCTTCCTTCAGGCCGGTGAACTTTGAACGTTCATCCACAGGCGTTGCCATTATTATAAAAAGCAGCAGGGCCAGGAAAATCAGTATTTTCAGGATCAGCTTCCCCATGATCAGAACTTAAAATAGATGAAAGAAACGCTGTCGGTAACACCGAAAGCCAGGATCAGCAGCACGAAGAGGTAATATGACAGCCAGCGGACCGGCCAGGGGAATGATCCAAACCTGGTCCACAACTGCTTTTCGTTAAACCAGTATTCAAGAATGCTTACCAGGGGAATACCGATGAGAACTATGACTAGGTCGGGCAGCCTGAAGCCAGGATATACGAGGAAGTTGCCTTTAGCCAGCAGAGCTGGTAAAGCTGAATTTCCATTCCAGGATACAAAAATATTTTTCAGTATAGCCATGGCTTCGCCGGGGCTGCCTGCCCTGAAAAAGACCCAGGTAAGTGAAACCAGTAAAAAAGTAGTAATGACCCGGGCAGGATTAAACAACCATTGCTTTGAAGACAAGCCTGTTTTCCTGTAAAAACGCTTCCTTGCCTTTCCTGTAAACCTGTCAAATACAAGGTAAATGGCGAAAAGTTCGCCCCAGATGATGAAGTTCCATCCCGTACCATGCCAGATCCCGCAAATAAAAAAGGTCAGGATTATTGCTATTGAGTAGGTTAGGTTGTCGGTTCGGATTCCTGCATATCTTTCGCGGGGCAGCTTTCTTGATATTGCAAAGGCAGAAGGCAGGAAGATATAATCCCTGAGCCATGACGAAAGGGTTATATGCCAGCGGGTCCAGAAGTCCTGGATTGATTTCGAGCTGTAAGGACGATTAAAGTTCTGTGAAAGATTGAACCCGAGAATGGAAGCTGCACCCCTTGCAATATCGATCCAGGCTGAAAAATCGAGATATACCTGGAAGGCAAAGAAAATTGTCGCAATAAGCAGCACGGCTCCATGGTATTGGCCGGGATGACCGTAAACAGCGTTTACGAGAACAGCCAGCCTGTCGGCGATGACAAGTTTTTTAAAGAAACCCCATACCATCAGCCTCATCCCGCCGGTAACGATAGTATAATCGAAAGCCTTGTCACTCCTGAGTTGGGATAGAAACCCGCCTGGACGTTCAATGGGGCCCTGGAGTAGTTTCGGGAAGAAAGTCACGAAGTTGGCGAAATGCCCTATATGCCTTTCTGGCTTAATGCTCATCCGCTTGACTTCGATGAGGTAGCTGATGTTCGAAAAGGTGAAGAAAGATATCCCAAGTGGCAGGACAAGCTTGCTGAATATAGTTTCCTTACCGGCAGCCGGGCCGGAGAAACTTAAAAATAAGTCAGAAATGGAAACCGCGTACTTGAAGCCTGCAAGAATTAGTACATTGATAATGATCCCACAAAGCAGGATCCTTCGCTTCGCCGGGAGATCGTTGCTATTCCCTATCCATAATCCACAGGCATAATTAATAATTACGGACACAGAAAGCAGGAAGACATAAGCCGGGCGGAACCAACCATAGAAAAAGAGAGAGGCGGCAAGGAGCAGCAGCCACCTCAGCTTTGCCGGTATAAGCCAGTATAGTATTGCAGTGATGCTGAAAAAGACCAGGAAAGGAAGTGATGTGAACAGCATGCGGAACTGGGAAAAGATTACTGATTTCAGCCACTAAATTAGCATATTCATTTTACTTTGTCTTTGATTCTTGGTATTTTTGCGAATCTCAAACTGCCATCAAAACCTTTGAATATATGATCACTGACAATTTTGCAAGAAGACACAATGGCCCTTTCGGGGCTGAGATTGACACTATGCTGGAGAAGATAGGGGTAAAAAACCTCAGCCAGCTGATCGAGGAGACTGTACCTGCCGCGATACGCCTCAGAACACCTCTTAAACTTCCGAAAGGCATGAACGAATACCAATACCTGAACCATATCAAAGGTATTGCCGCAAAAAACAAGTTGTATAAAACATTTATAGGACAGGGATATTACAATACGATAACTCCTGCCGTTATTCTCAGGAACATACTTGAGAACCCGGGATGGTACACTGCCTACACTCCATACCAGGCCGAGATCTCACAAGGCCGCCTCGAGGCCTTACTGGATTTCCAGACAATGATTGGAGACCTCACCGGTATGCCTATTGCCAATGCCTCGCTTCTCGACGAAGGAACGGCAGCTTCAGAGGCTATGATCATGCTGTTCAATGCCCGCGATCGCGAAACGGTCAAACGCGGAGCTAAAAAATTCTTTGTATCGGATGATATCTTCCCTCAAACTGCCGACGTAATACTCACCAGGGCGGTACCCCTGGGGATTGAGCTTGTTTTTGGGAAGCATGCTGAATTTGTTCCTGATAATTCTTTTTTCGGATCAGTAATCCAGTATCCCAACCAGTTTGGTGAAATTTACGATTTCCATGCCCTGGTTGAGAAAGCGCATGCATGCAAGGTTGGTGTAGCAGTAGCAGCCGACCTTCTGAGCCTCGCGCTGCTCACACCCCCGGGAGAATGGGGAGCCGACGTGGTATTCGGTTCATCCCAGAGGTTCGGTATTCCCATGGGATATGGCGGGCCTCATGCGGCTTTCTTTGCCACAAGAGAAGAATTCAAACGCCAGATGCCGGGAAGGATCATTGGCATTTCGGTGGATGCCAACGGGAACAGGGCTTTAAGAATGGCTCTGCAAACCCGGGAGCAGCATATCAAACGCGAAAGAGCAACTTCCAACATCTGCACCTCCCAGGTTCTCCTGGCCGTTATGGCGGGAATGTACGGGGTTTATCACGGCCCTAAGGGGATCAGGCAGATTGCAAGGCATATCAACATACTCACCGGGGTATTGTCGCAGGAGATTGCACAATACGGTTATAAACAGCTGAACAAATATTTCTTCGACACTCTTTGCATAGAGATCCCTGAAGGAATACAGGCTGCAGTCCTGCAAAACAAATTTCTGGAGCATAAAGTCAATGTCAGGTACATTGATGAAAAACATTTAGGTATCAGCGTGGATGAAACCACTGAACTGGCCGATATCAACCTCCTGCTTTCATTGTTTGCACAACTGAACGGGAAAAAATACACCGAGTTTGTCTGCAACCCGAAAGAATGTGAGCAGATCACGACCATCCCGGCGGAACTTACTCGCACATCCGCATACATGACACATAAGGTCTTCAATTCGTATCATTCGGAGACCGAGATGATGCGTTATCTTAAGAAACTTGAGATTAAGGATCTTTCATTGAACCGTTCGATGATCCCCCTGGGAAGCTGCACCATGAAACTGAATGCCGCTTCAGAACTGTTCGCCTTGAGTTACCCTGAATTCGGGGGTGTTCATCCTTTTGTCCCCAAAGACCAGGCCGAAGGCTACCAGTACCTCATAACTGAACTTGAGAAAGACCTTTGCGAGATCACAGGATTTGATGCAGTTTCTTTTATGCCGAATTCAGGCGCCGCCGGAGAGTATGCAGGCCTGATGGTGATCCGCCAGTACCATATGAGCTGCGGTAACGGGCACAGGCATGTTTGCCTGATTCCCTCATCAGCCCACGGCACAAACCCGGCAAGCGCAGCCATGGCCGGTATGGAAGTCGTGGTCGTTAAATGCGATGATCACGGGAATATCGACACCAACGACCTTCGCGAGAAAGCAGTTCAGTATAAAGACAGCCTTTCGGCTTTGATGGTCACCTATCCTTCCACTCACGGTGTGTTTGAAGAAAACATCCTCGAGATCGTGAAGATAGTTCACGAAAATGGAGGCCAGGTTTACATGGACGGGGCCAATATGAACGCCCAGGTAGGACTTACCAACCCGGGTATGATAGGCGCCGACATCTGCCATCTGAACCTCCATAAAACCTTCGCCATTCCTCACGGGGGAGGCGGTCCGGGTGAAGGCCCCATCGCATGTGCAAAGCATCTAAGTCCATTTCTCCCGAGGCACACCCAGGTTGAGACCGGGGGAAAAACAGGCACTTCGGCTGTTGCATCAGGTCCTTACGGAAGCGCATTGATCCTCACCATTTCCTATGCCTATATCAAGCTGATGGGAGGAGAAGGGCTCACCGAGGCAACCAAAATGGCCATCCTCAATGCAAACTACCTTAAATCCTGCCTTGAGCCTTACTATCCCATCCTTTACTCCGGTAAGAACGGACGCTGCGCGCATGAGATGATCGTTGACTGCAACGCTATTGCACGCCAGACGAACATTGGCGCCATTGATATTGCGAAGAGGCTGATGGATTACGGTTTCCATGCACCAACCGTTGCATTCCCGGTACATGGGACCCTGATGGTTGAACCCACCGAGAGCGAACCCTATTACGAGCTTAACCGTTTTATCGAGGCCATGGTCTCGATAAAAGCTGAGATCGATGAGATTGCATCAGGTAAAGCTGATAAGGTTGTCAATGTGATCATGAAAGCCCCGCATACCGCGGCCATGGTTACTGCCGATGAGTGGACCCTGCCGTATTCCAGGCAGAAGGCTGCATTTCCGATGCCCTGGTCGGCCGAGGACAAATACTGGCCAACTGTTACACGTATTGACGATGCTTTTGGAGACCGCAACCTGGTTAGCAGCTGCAGCCAGGGTTAGGACCTGTCAAATCTTTGTTTTATCCATCCGCAGATCTCTGTGATGGCGGTTTCGGCCTGGTCGAGTATTCCGAGGTAGGACAGGAATCCATGGATCATGCTGTCATAATCGAGCAGGGTGGTTTTGACCCCGGACTGTTCAAGTTTTTCAGCATAAAGTATGCCCTCATCATGCAAAGGGTCGTATCCAGATACCAGGACCAGGGCTTCGGGCAGGCCTGAGAGTTTCATTGCATTCATAGGAACCGCATAAGGATCGGAAGACTGATCCCTGCTGTTAAGATATTGGTCCCAGAACCAGAACAGGGACTCCGCAGTAAGAGAGAATCCACCGGCAAATTCTTTGAAGGAAGCTGTCGGAGGTTCATACCATGCAGTGGCGGGATAGATCAGTACCTGCGCCAGGAGTTTGGGGCCGTTCTCATCCCGGTTCCTAAGAGCAACGGCTGCTGCGAGATTCCCACCGGCGCTGTCCCCCGAAATTATGATCCTCGAAGGATCTCCGTTTACAGAACCTGCATGAAGTGAAACCCAACGAAGAGCTTCAATGCAATCATCCAATGCCCCGGGGAATTTCGTTTCGGGACTCAGGCGGTAATCCACCGACACCACAATACAGGATGCACCGGCGCAAAGATGGGTGCAAACCGAATCGTAATGCTTTGGGTGGAACAGCACCCAGCCTCCGCCGTGGATAAAAACCAGGACAGGAAAAGGTCCTGTACCTTTTGGAGTATAAATGCGTAAAAGCAGATCCCCTCCCGGGCCGGGAATACTAAAGTCGGTAATGCTTTCAACCTCTTTTAACGGCAGGTTTAGTTTTTCATATCTTGAATGGACCAGCGATCTCGCTTCTACGGCAGGAAGGAACTGAACCTCAGGATCTCCGGCAGCGATGATGGCTGTCAGTAGTGCTTTTGCTTTGGGATCGAGTGACATTTTTATTTATGCGCCAACAGTGTCGAGACAGTGTTTGATCTTTTCCCAGCTGCGTTCAATATCATTATCGAGACCGACCGAGAAACGGATGAGGCCTTCGGATAAACCCATTTCCTTCTGAATCTCTTCAGGAACCTCGGAGGATGTGCTTTTGCCTGAATTGCTGAACAGGGTCTTGAAATAACCGAGGCTGACGGCAAGATAGCCAACACCTTCAAGTTCCATGGCTTCCATAAGCTTTGAAGCCTGTACGGAAGTACCCATGTCGATGGCGATCATGGCTCCGAAACCGAACTCCTCATTCATTATTTTCTTCAGGACTTCATGTCCTCGATGTTCGGGAAAACCAGGGTAAATGATCTTTGCGCCGTATTCCTTGAATTTACCCGCAAGGTAGTTTGCATTTTTACTATGCTGTTTCATGCGGATATGAAGTGTATGGAGATTCTTGAGTATGCTTGATGAACGCAAGGGTTCAAGTGAAGGGCCAAGCAGCATTGCCGTACCGGTGTTGACGTCGCAAAGGGCGTCGATGAATTCCCTGGACCCGCAGATAGCTCCTGCCACGCAATCGTTCTTCCCGTTGATGAACTTGGTCATGCTGTGAACCACTATATGGGCTCCGTGCTGGGCCGGGGCCACCATCATGGGTGTGAAGGTGTTATCGACCATCAGCTTGATCCCATGTTCATTGGCGATCTTTGCCAGTTCGGGGATATCGCTGATCTGGAGCATGGGGTTGGTCATCGTTTCGGTGTAAATGATTTTCGTGCTCGGTCTGATGGCTTTGCGCACATCATCCAGTTTGGTTATATCCACGAAGGTGACATCGATATTGAACTTCTTAAGGTAATTGTTCAGGAACGCAAATGTCCCGCCGTAAATGGTCATGGAGCAGACCACATGGTCTCCGCTGCTGACCAGCTGGAAGATTGCACAGGTAATGGCCGCCATTCCGGAAGCGGTAACCCAGGCTGATTCTGTACCTTCAAGTGCAGCCAGGGCATCGGCAAGGTATTTGTTCGTAGGGTTCCAGTGACGGGAGTAGAGGTAGCAACCTTCCTGCTGGCCTGCGAAGGTTTCGCTCATGGTAATGGCCTGCATAAAGGTGTAGGTGGCTGAATCGGTGATGGACGGATTCACGTCCCCGTATTCGCCGAATTGCAGAAGATCGAAAATACGGGTCGAAGGATCGTTGGTTTTTTTCATAGAACCGGGAATATTTATGCAAAGTTACAAAGCTCCGGCAATTCATGAAAAGAATAATTCCAGCGTAAAGGGCTGGTGAAAAATCCTGGTCAGTGCCATGAAACCCGGGCAGGCAATTGAGGCAGTTTAACCTATGTAATTTGAGAGTATATTTTTTATTTCCTCGTAATTATTGGTGACAGGGAATTGAGGATAATCGTTGATCACATTTTGGGGCGGGCGGAAAAGTATCCCGGCTTCGGCCTGCTTCAGCATTGAGATATCGTTATATGAATCACCCATTGCAACAACCTGGTATTTCAGTCCCTGCAAAGCCTCCACAGTCCGGCGCTTCGGGTCGGGTTGCCTCAGTTGGAAGTCAATGATACGGTTGGTCTCGTCCATGACAAGGGTATGACAGAATAAAGTCGGCCTGCCAAGTTGTTTCATGAGGGGATCTGCAAATTGTATGAAGGTATCGGAAACCACGATCAACTGGGTCTTTTCCTTTATCCACTCAATAAAGTCCACTGCACCCGGCAGGGGTTTGATCTGCGCTATCACTTCCTGGATGTCATGCAGTTTTAGTCCATGTTTATCGAGGATTTCCATTCTCCAGTACATGAGTTTGGTGTAATCAGGCTCATCGCGGGTGGTCCGGCGGAGTTCGGGAATCCCGGTCTTTTCAGCCACATTGATCCATACTTCAGGAGTGAAAACGCCTTCAAGGTCGGAGCAGACGATGTACATGTTCTTACGATTAGGGGTTAATTAACACAAAGGACAAAGTACGAAGGACAAAGTACAAAGGACAAATTAGAGGTTCATTTATAGTTTTCAAGGAGCCAGGATTTAAAGTCGTTGTAGTTATTTGGAAGGTTTGAAACAAATTCGGGTTTGTCATCAATGCCCTGCAAACTCAATGGAAGCGGGGTATTAATCCCGGTAATCCTTTGTATTTCATCAGGAAATTTAGCAGGATGGGCTGTTTCGAGGGAAACACAGAGCTGGTCATCATCAAGATGCCCCTTGTTTTCAGCAAGGAACTTCAGCAGCCCGGCCCAGCCGACAGAGCCATGGGGTTCGAGCAGAAGATTCCAGTTTTTCCAGGCCTCCCCTATTGTTTTACGGGTTTCCTCATCCGTGATGCTCACGCTCCAAAGATCATGCCTCATCTTTTCCATGTCGGCATGGTGGCTGATGATCCCCTTTTCATCCATGATGCCCCCGTACAAAGCCACCAGCCGGGCCAGGTTGCTGGGATGACCCACATTCATAGCGCTGGAGATGCAGTTACGCGAAGGCTCTATTTTACTATACTTCCCGCCGGAGAGAAATGCAGGGAATTCATCATTCTCGTTGGTGGCAATGATGAATTTCTTAACCGGCAATCCCATATGCATGGCAAGCACGCCTCCCATCATATCACCGAAGTTTCCCGAAGGAACCGAGAATATTATCTTATCGCCGGGCCGGGAAAGTTTTGCATAAGCATAGAAATAATAGACTGTTTGCGGGATAAGCCTGCCTATATTAATGCTGTTTGCGGATGAGAGCCTGAGCCCGGCCAGCATGGGGTCGGCGAAAGCCTGTTTTACCAGGGTCTGGCAATCGTCGAATTTTGCATCCAGGGCAAGCACTTTCACGTTTTTTCCCAGGGTCGTCATTTGTTTCCTCTGCCTGTCGGTCACTTCCGCTTTCGGGAACAGCACTACGATGTCGATGCTGTCAAGGCCATAAAAGGCGTTGGCCACAGCGCTGCCTGTATCGCCTGAAGTTGCTGTAAGGATGAGCAGCCGCCGGTTTTCAGCTTTGAGGTAATACTGCATCAGCCTGCCCATCATCCTGGCAGCAAAGTCCTTGAATGAAGCGGTAGGCCCCCGGTCGAGCCGCATAACGTAATTTCTTCCGAAGACCTTTTCAAGGGGGACTTCATAGTCGTATGAATCCCAGGTTATTGCTTTAAGTTCATCCTCCGGAATTTCCCCTGCCAGGAAACGGCGGGTGACATTGTATGCGATTTCCCGGTAATCCATGGTCCTGAATCCTTCTATTTCATCCAGGGGGATTTCAGGGATTGCTACAGGCATATAGAGTCCTTTATCAGGAGCCTGTCCCATCAGCAAAGCCTCATGAAAGCTGAGGTTTTTGGCGTTAAGGTTGGTCGAGTAGAATTGAAGGGGTTTATCCATTAATGCTGGGATTGGACCTCAGTGGAATAAAGTGGCCCAGGCCCTTCGCCTGAGGCGAAGGGCCCGGGGAAACTGATCTTATTTTTTGCGTTTCCCGTGTTTTCCCAAGGCCTTGAAAGCCTGTGAGAGATCGTCCAGGATATCCTTTTCGTCTTCAATACCGATAGAGAATCTGATCATCGAAGGCGATATGCCGGCTTTCTTCATCTCCTTCTCACCCATTGCCGAATGAGTTGTTGAAGCAGGATGAGTTACAATGGAACGGCAGGTTCCGAGATGCGTCGCATGCGTTATGATCTTCAGGGAATCTATGAATTTCGTCGCATCCTTATAACTTCCGTCAAGCACGAAAGAAAGCAGGGAACTGCAGCCTTTCATCTGAGGACTGATCATTTTATGGTATGGATTGGACTTCAAACCCGGGTAATTCACATACTTAACCCAGGGATGGCCTTCGAGGAACTCAGCTACAGCCTGTGCATTCGAACAATGCTTATCCATCCTCAGCGAAAGAGTCTCAAGCCCGAGAAGATTCAGCCATGCATTGAACGGAGCCATGGCGGGTCCAAGGTAACGTATACCGTTTTGCCTTATACCGTCGATCAGGCTTTTGGGACCGCAAATTATCCCGCCCAAGCTGGTGGCATTACCGCAAACATACTTTGTTGTGGAATGGACCACCACGTCAGCTCCCAATGCAATGGGCTGCTGCAAAGCAGGAGTCGCTATGGTATTGTCAACGACCAGGGGCAATTTCTTTGACTTTGCAAGTTTCGCAAGCGCGGGAATATCACCTATGAATAAAGAAGGATTGCTGGGGGTTTCAACAAAAAGGAATTTTGTATTGGGTGTGATGGCCTTTTTCCATTCTTCCAGGTCCTCGGGTTTCGTCACCCAGTTGACTTTTGCCCCCATCTTCTTCAGACCTACTTCAAACAGCCCGAAAGTCCCGCCGTATACGCGGTTCGAGGAAACCACCTCGTCGCCCGGGGAAAGCAGGTGATGGCTGAGCAGAAAAATAGCCGACATACCCGAAGCTGTTGCAATAGCCCCGTCGGTACCTTCAAGAGCAGCCATCCTGCGCTCGAACAGGTCCACCGTGGGATTGTCCCAGCGCCCGTATGTGTATCCCGGCTTTTCACCGGTGAATATCGCAGCGGCTTCCTTTGCATCCGCATAGGGATAGGCCACAGACTGGTAAAGTGGCGTGACCATCGAAGCTGGGTTAAAATCTACATTGCCGGCATGAATTGCCTTGGTACTGAATCCTTTTTTTGACATAAATCCTCCTTAGATTTTTTTTAGAAGACCTAAAAATAATAATTTCAAATGAGTTAATAATAAAAATTCAGGACTTCCTTCCTGTTATCTTAATTAATTTGATAAGCTCCCCTGTATTTAAGCCCTGATTTCTTGCCGGAATGCCGTATTTTACCTACTTTCGCAGATTGCAAAAAAATCACATTATGAAGTATGATATCATCGTTATAGGCAGCGGACCCGGTGGTTATGTTGCCGCTATACGTGCAGCACAGCTTGGCTATAAAGTTGCAGTGGCAGAAAGGGCCGAAATCGGCGGGATCTGCCTGAACTGGGGCTGCATCCCTACCAAGGCATTATTAAAAAGCGCCAGCGTTTTTCAGTATTTTCAGCATGCCGCCGAATACGGCATAACTTCAGAAGGCGCCAAAGCCGATTTCCCGGCCATCATAAAACGCAGCCGCGAGGTTGCCGATTCAATGAGCAAAGGCATACAGTTCCTCTTCAAGAAGAACAAGATCGAGCAACTGAAGGGGACGGCAAAAGTAAAACCCGGTAAAATTATTGAACTGACTGCGGATGACGGGATGGTCAGCGAATATTCTGCCGATCATATCATCATAGCAACTGGAGCCCGTTCCAAAGAACTGCCAAACCTGAAACAGGATGGTAAAAAGATAATCGGCTACCGTGAAGCCATGACCCTGCCGGTGCAGCCAAAAAGCATGGTGGTTGTAGGTTCCGGAGCGATAGGCTCGGAATTTGCTTACTTCTATCATTCCTTAGGCACCAAGGTGACCCTCATCGAAGTCCTTCCGAATATTGTTCCTGTGGAGGACGAAGAGGTGTCGAAAGCCCTTGAACGCTCCTTCAAAAAATCAGGAATGAAAGTGATGACGGGCGTTTCGGTTGAATCAGTGGACAGCAGCGGAGAAGGCTGCAAGGTGAAGGTGAAGACTAAAAAAGGCGACGAGATCATAGAAGCCGACATTGTGTTATCCGCCGTAGGCGTTGCAACAAACATTGAAGGAATCGGCCTTGAGGAAACAGGCATTGCAACGGAACGCGGAAAAGTTGTGGTGGATGATTTCTACCGTACGAATGTTGCAGGTTACTATGCCATTGGCGATATTGTCAAAGGTCCCGCCCTTGCCCATGTTGCTTCACATGAAGGCATCATCTGCGTGGAAAAGATCGCCGGCAAACATGTTGAACCTCTCGATTATGGCAACATCCCGGGATGTACATACACCCATCCTGAAATCGCTTCGGTTGGGATGACCGAAAAGGCGGCTAAAGATGCAGGATACGAGATACTTGTGGGGAAATTCCCATTCACTGCTTCAGGAAAAGCAACCGCTTCGGGAGACCGCGAAGGTTTTATCAAGGTGATCTTCGATGCGAAATACGGCGAATGGCTCGGGGCCCATATGATTGGCGAAAATGTTACAGAACTGATCGCCGGTGTGGTCACTGCTAGGAAACTTGAAACAACCGGAAGGGAGATCATCGAAGCCGTGTTTCCCCACCCGACTATGAGCGAAGCAATTATGGAAGCCGTGGCACAGGCTTATGGGGAATGCGTCCACCTCTAAGTAGCGAGGTAGCGAGAAGCGAAATAGCGAAAATCAGATATAATCGTTAAAACATGGAAATTATAAAGACTCCCTTAGAAGGCCTGCTGATCATCAAACCCGATGTGTTTGAAGATGAACGTGGGTATTTTTTTGAATCCTTCAACTACGGTAAGTTCCATAAGCTGGGGCTCGACCTGAAGTTCCTGCAGGATAATGAATCCAAATCTAAGAAAGGGGTGTTGAGAGGGCTGCATTTCCAGGCTCCACCCTTCGCCCAGGGCAAACTGGTGCGTGTGATGCGCGGATCGGTGCTGGATGTTGCTGTGGATATCCGTAAAGATTCACCGACATACGGGAAGTGGGAATCGATAGTCCTGTCGGGCCAGAACAAATGGATGTACTGGATCCCCGAGGGGTTTGCACACGGTTTTGTTACCCTGGAGGACGATACCATCTTTTTTTACAAATGCACCAACATTTACAACAAAGAATCTGAAGGGAGTATACTCTGGAACGACCCTGACCTGAATATCAACTGGGGTATACAGGATCCTGTGATCTCGGGCAAGGACAAGATATCCCCGGAATTCAGAGACTTTACAAGCCCGTTCTGAAATGAGGCAAAGCCTGAAATATACATTTATCATCATGGTCCTCCTGGGAGTGGCGACACTGCTGATGTTTGCAGTATTGTACCAGAAAAATCCCTCAAAGGACTACCGGGAAGTGGCGCAGCGGTCTTACCGCATGTTCTCACCCGAATGTCCTGCCAAAGCTGATTTCGCGGGTGAAAAAATGCCGCTGGAGCTTTTTTATGTAAAAGAAAGCCTTGACCGGGAGATCCTCATCAACACTTACATGCATGCCTCCACCATCCTGATGTTCAAGCGTGCAAACCGCTGGCTGCCGCTCATCGAGCCCATCCTGAAAAAAAACAAGGTTCCTGATGATTTCAAGTTCCTTGCCCTGGCCGAAAGCAATTTCACCAACGCGGTTTCCCCTTCCAAGGCAGAAGGCTTCTGGCAGTTCATCAAACCAACCGCCACCCATTACGGACTGGAGGTGAATGAAGAAGTGGATGAACGTTATAACGTAGCAAAGGCCACAGAGGCTGCCTGCAAATACTTCCTGGACTCCTTTGAAAAATACGGCAACTGGACCCTGGTCGCCGCTTCTTTCAACAGGGGTCAGGATGGACTGAGCGACGCCCTTGATAATCAGAAAGCAACGAGCTTTTACGAGCTTTATCTCAACGAGGAAACCTCTCGTTATATATACAGGATCGTTGCCCTGAAAGAGATTTACAACCATCCCGTGAAATACGGCTTCTACCTGATGGCCAGCGATTTTTACCCTGTCGTCCCGACCTACACCATCGAGGTAGACACTCCCATCCACAGTATTCCGGATTTTGCCCGGAATAACAAGGTCAGTGTAAGGGTTTTCCGTGATTTCAATCCATGGCTCAGAAGATATACCTTAAGCAACAGGCTTAAAAAGACATACCAGATCGTTCTTCCCAAAGAAGGGGCGCTGAATACCGATTTCCTTCTCAGGAACATTCCTCCGTCGGAGACCTACTTCCACGATACTTTGAAAATTAACGAGCTACACTAAGCATACCCCGGTTTGACCGATCAGTTAGAAATATCAGGCGCGAGGGTTCACAATCTCAGGAATGTCGACCTGATCATCCCAAGGAACAAGCTTGTTGTGTTCACCGGGTTAAGCGGAAGCGGAAAATCTTCTCTTGCCTTTGATACGATCTATGCGGAAGGCCAGAGGAGATACATGGAAACCTTCTCGGCCTATGCAAGGCAGTTCATCGGCAGCCTCGAAAGGCCCGATGTGGACAGGATAACCGGGTTGAATCCGGTTATTTCAATCGAACAGAAATCGGCCAGCAGGAACCCCAGGTCAACCGTAGGTACCATCACCGAGATCTATGACTTCATGCGTCTTTTATATGCCCGCGTTGCCGATGCCTTTTCGTCCGCAACCGGTGAGAAGATGGTGAGGTATACCGAACAGCAGATCGTTGACCTCATCCTTACCCAATATGCAGGGAAGGATATCATGATTCTCTCTCCTGTTGTGAAAGGCCGCAAGGGGCATTACCGCGAACTTTTCGAGCAGGTGCGCAAGCAGGGCTTCCTGAATGTGAGGATCGACGGGGAAGTTCGTGAAATAACCCATGGCCTGCAGCTCGACCGGTACAAGATCCATGATATAGAAATCGTTATTGACCAGGTCGAGGTGCGTCCCTCTGCTGTAAAACGGCTGTCAGGATCCGTAAACACTGCAATGAAGCAGGGCAAAAACTCTATCACCGTCCTTGCCCCCGGGAGCGAACATGGCAGGCATCTCAGCCGCCTGCTGATGTGCCCCACGACCGGTATTTCCTACGACGAGCCCGAACCCAACACCTTTTCATTCAACTCGCCTTACGGAGCTTGTCCGCGTTGCAACGGACTGGGCACCATCTCCGAAATCGACATACAGAAAATCATCCCCGACGGAAGCAAAAGCATAAGGAAAGGCGGGATTGTTCCGCTGGGAGAATATAAGAACACCTGGATATTCAAGCAGATCGAAGCCATCGGTGAAAAATACAGTTTTGACCTCAACACTCCCATACGGGAAATACCTGAACAGGCTGTCAATATTATTCTTTATGGTTCCGATGAAGTCATCAGGGTCAAGAACGATTACCTGGGGATCACCTCCAGCTACTCCCTCAATTTCGAAGGGATAGTAAGCTTTATTAATTCACAGACTGCCGAGACCGCACCTGCCGGGATCATGAAATGGGTCAGCAGCTTTATGAATAAAATGTCCTGTCCCGAATGCCAGGGATCCAGGCTGAAGAAAGAATCCCTTCAGTTCAGGATCGACGGGAAAAACATTGCCGAGCTTGCCGGAATGGACATGCTGAGCCTGGAAGACTGGATGAACAGGATAGACAGCCACCTTGATGAACGGAAAAGGGTGATTGCTTTCGAAATAGTGAGGGAGATAAAGAACAGGATACGTTTTCTGCTGGATGTGGGGATAGGTTACCTGACCCTGAACCGCCCGGCGAGGTCTCTCTCGGGAGGGGAAAGCCAGAGGATACGACTTGCAACCCAGATAGGTTCACAGCTTGTGGGTGTGCTTTATATCCTTGACGAGCCCAGCATCGGCCTGCACCAACACGATAACCTCAAGCTTATCAGGGCTTTGCAAAGCCTGCGCGATGCCGGAAATTCGGTGATCGTTGTGGAACATGATAAAGAAACAATACTGGCCTCGGATTACGTGATCGATATCGGTCCGGGAGCCGGGGTTCACGGAGGAAGGATCGTCGCCCACGGCACCCCTGAGGAGATCATGGCAAACGGACATCTCACAGGCCAGTACCTGAGCGGGAAAAAGAAGATCAATGTGCCTGATTCCAGGAGGGAAGGAAACGGTAAATTCCTTACACTCTTCGGTGCGAGTGGAAACAACCTTAAAAAAGTCGACCTTAACATCCCTCTCGGCAAGTTCATCTGCATCACCGGCCTTTCGGGAAGCGGTAAATCAAGCCTGATCAACGAAACCCTGTATCCCATCCTGAGCAGGCATTTCTATAAAGCCGAATACAAACCCCTGCCATACGACAGGATAGAAGGTATAAAGAACATCGACAAAGTTATCGAGATAGACCAGTCTCCGATAGGCCGCACACCACGTTCCAACCCGGCAACTTATACCAAGGTGTTTGATGAGATACGAAGGTTGTATGCCTCCCTCCCCGAGTCCAAGATCAGGGGATACCTGCCGGGCAGGTTCTCATTTAATGTCAAGGGAGGAAGATGCGAGACCTGCAAGGGAGGAGGACTCAAGGTCATCGAAATGAATTTCCTTCCCGATGTGTATGTGCTTTGCGAAACCTGCCAGGGGCACCGGTATAACCGTGAGACCCTGGATGTTCGCTTCAAAGGTAAATCCATCAACGATGTACTGAACATGACCATTGAACAGGCCGTTGATTTTTTCGAGAATATCCCGATGATCCTTAACAAGATCAACACCCTGAATGAAGTCGGGCTTGGTTATATCACTTTGGGTCAGCAGTCAACAACCCTTTCGGGCGGTGAGGCCCAGAGGGTAAAGCTGGCATCGGAACTGAGCAAGACTGATACCGGGAACACCCTGTATATACTTGATGAACCTACAACAGGATTGCATTTCGAAGATGTGAAAGTTCTGCTTTGTGTTCTGAACAAGCTGGTTGCCAAGGGGAATACGGTGCTGGTGATAGAGCATAATATGGAAGTGATCAAGGTTGCAGATCATATTATCGATATGGGCCCCGATGGTGGTGAACGAGGCGGTACCATTGTCTGCGAAGGCACGCCCGAGGAAGTGGCGGGCTGTGACGGTAGTTACACGGGGGTGCATCTGAGGAAGGAACTATTTAGGTAGCGAGGTAGCGAAAACAGGTAGCGAGGTAGCGAGAAGCGAGGTAGCGAAAACAGGTAGCGAAAAAAGGTAGCGAGAAGTGAGAAGCGAGGTAGCGAAAACAGGTAGCAAGAAGCGAGGTAGCGAAATTTTTAGAAAAAAAATTGTACGACATTTATATTATTTATATATTTTTGAAATTAGCAAATAAGAATCAATTGAAAACAAATATCTGAAATATGGTACAAGAATGGCGAAGAGCCAATTTCGCTACTTCGCTACCTCGCTACCTCGCTACTTATATATTATGGAAAACAAAGACATTGAACAGTTAAGGGAATCCTTTCAGCCGAAGAGCTGGAGCGAAACGATCTCGGTCGACACCTGGGAAATATTCAAAGTGATGTCGGAGATGGTTGAAGGTTTTGACAAATTAAGCAAGATCGGGCCCTGCGTTTCTATCTTCGGTTCAGCCCGTATGACCGAAAGCAATAAGTACTACCGCCTGGCGGAGGAAGTTGCATATCTTCTCACGAAAAACGGATTCGGGGTTATCACAGGAGGGGGTCCGGGCATTATGGAAGCGGCGAACAAAGGCGCTCATTTCGCCGGCGGAAAGTCAGTCGGACTGAACATACAACTGCCTTTCGAACAAAAACCTAATCCATTCATCGACAGGACAAGGCTTTTGAACTTTGACTTTTTTTATGTCCGCAAGACCATGTTCATGCGTTACTCCATGGGGTTTATAGCGTTGCCGGGCGGATTCGGCACCCTGGATGAGCTTACTGAAGCCATTACCCTGATACAAACCCATAAACTTGTCAGGTTCCCGATTGTACTTTTATCCAAAGAATACTGGCAGGGATTTACCGACTGGATAACAAAGATGGTTTTAGCCGAGAGTATGATCTCGGAACCCGACATGGCACTTTTCACCGTTGTAGACACCGCCGAAGAAGCAGTGAAATACATCACCGACTTTTACAAAACTTATGCTTTGAAACCTAATTTTTAATTGTTTACCTTTGTCTCAGTAATAAAAGTGGTATTAACGCCGGGGCAAACCCCGGACCCTGATTCCGCTGAAGAAGCGGGGAATTTAAGCTAAACAAGATTAAATTTTCAAATGCCCAGAAAGAAAAATAAAGAAGCCCAGGAACTGCTGTTGGAAGCGGTTTCTGAAGCCTTGCTCGAGAAAAAAGCTAAAAATCCTATCATCCTGAGTTTCAAAGGGACAGGCCATTCGGTATGTGATGCGTTCGTAATCGCACACGGAAATTCAAGAACCCAGTCAGAAGCTTTGGCCGATGAAGTTATACAGAGGGTAAAAAAACAGACGGGCCTGAATCCCTGGCATAAAGAGGGTTTTGAAAATGCGGAATGGATTTTGATAGACTATATTGACGTTGTGGTTCATATATTCCAGGATGCACAGCGTAAGTTCTTCAATCTGGAACAGTTATGGGCCGACGCCCAGGTTGTAAACATTGAAGGCTGAAACTGAAAGAATATAATTTACAGTAGGCACACGACAGAATGGCAGATAAAAACGTTAATCCTAAAGATAGCTTCAAACCGAATTTCAATCCAATCAAAGGGAAGAAACCAAAATTCAGTTTTTACTGGATCTACGGCATCCTTCTTTTCGGGTTTATAGCGCTGCAGATTTTCAACTACAATAATCCTGTTAAACCCGTTGATTACAGCAAATTCGAAGAGATGCTGAGCAAGCAGGACGTGGAGAAGATCGTGGTTGTAAATAAAGAAAGAGCCGAGATCTACATCAAGAAAGACAAGATCCAGAGCGATACGGCATACAAGCAGTTCAATAAAAAAGGGCTTGGTTCAACTTTTAACAGCGGGAATCCGCAGTTTACTTACGAGATCAACAGCGTTGACATCTTTTACGGTCTGCTCAAGGACACCCGCGATACCATCGCTTCTCATATGAGGCGTGACAGCATTCCAGAAGTAAAGATCGCCCAGTTTAAGAAACAATTCCCTTATCCCCCGGTTACTGAATCCCGTAAAGACATCTTCGGGGATATCCTGGGATATATTCTTCCCATCCTCATCCTGGTTGGAGCCTGGTTCCTCATCATGCGCTTCATGAGCCGCGGAGGAGGCGGGGGCGGCGGAGCCCAGATTTTTAACATTGGCAAGTCAAAAGCCACTCTCTTCGACAAGGACACCATGGTCAACATCACTTTCAATGATGTGGCCGGGCTGGAAGAGGCCAAGGTGGAGATCATGGAGATTGTCGATTTCCTGAAGAACCCCACAAAATACACCACTCTCGGGGGAAAGATCCCCAAGGGTGCGTTGCTGGTAGGCCCCCCGGGAACCGGGAAGACCCTGCTTGCGAAGGCAGTGGCCGGCGAAGCCAAGGTTCCTTTCTTCAGCATCTCAGGATCCGATTTTGTGGAGATGTTTGTGGGAGTGGGCGCATCGAGGGTACGCGACCTCTTCAAGCAGGCCAAGGAGAAAGCTCCTTGCATCATCTTTATCGATGAGATAGACGCCATTGGAAGGGCACGCGGACGAAATGCCATCACCGGGGCCAATGACGAACGCGAGAATACCCTGAACCAGCTGCTTACCGAAATGGACGGGTTTGCTACCAACGCAGGTGTAATCATTCTTGCAGCAACAAACCGTGCCGACATTCTTGACCGCGCCCTTATGCGTGCAGGACGTTTCGACCGCCAGATCTATATCGAACTACCCGACCTGGAAGAAAGAAAAGCCATTTTCAAGGTTCATCTTAAGCCGCTTAAACTCGAGATCAACCTCGACGTTGATTTTCTTGCCCGCCAGACCCCTGGTTTTTCAGGAGCGGATATTGCCAATGTTTGCAATGAATCGGCTCTGATCGCGGCAAGAAAGAATAAAAACATTATTGAAAAACAGGATTTCCTTGATGCGATAGACCGTATCGTTGGCGGGCTTGAGAAAAAAAGCAAGATCATAAGCCAGCACGAAAAGAAAGTCATCGCATTCCATGAATCAGGACATGCCGCAGTAAGCTGGCTTCTTGAATATGCCCATCCCCTGGTCAAGGTGACCATTGTGCCCCGCGGTAAAGCCCTGGGCGCAGCATGGTACCTTCCCGAAGAGAGGCAGATCACTACCTATGAGCAGATGTTCGATGAACTTTCTGCAGCACTTGGCGGAAGGGTAGCGGAAGATGTATTTTTCGGGAAGATCTCGACCGGCGCACTCAACGACCTTGAGAAAGTCACCAAGCAGACTTACGCCATGGTGGTTTACTTCGGGCTGAACGAAGCCATAGGCAACATCAGCTTTTATGATTCAAGCGGGCAGAACGAGTTCGCATTCCAGAAGCCATACAGTGAACATACTGCAGAGGTCATCGACTTCGAAGTCAAGAAGATCATTGATTCGGCATATGCCAAAGCCAAGGAACTGATCACAGGAAACAAGGAAAAGGTTTCAGCCCTGGCTAATCTCCTTCTCGAGAAAGAAGTCATTTTCAGGGAAGACCTTGAAAACATTTTCGGGCCGCGACCTTTTGCCAAGGAAGAAGAAAGGTTCCTTCCTTCGAAGAACCCCAAATCAGATACCACGGTTTCCCTTACAGGCGATGTGATAATACAAACGCCGGTTAATGATGCTCCGCTTTCAAAGGAGCCGGCAAACCCAGCTCCCCCGTCCACAGAAGAGGAAAAGAAAACCTAAGCTTTACGATGATGGAAGAATCCACCTCCCGTGAGAAAATACTAAAAAAAGTAAGAGACGCCCTGATTGAAAAAACAGAGCCCCCTTATCCAATCATTGACCAGGAATCATCAGTTTTCAGGGATATCACCGAACCTCTTGACGTAAATTTTGCCCAGGAACTGGTAAAGGTGGCCGGAAAATTCGTTTATTGCGAAAGTGAGGATGAATTTACCACCCTGCTCAAACAGTTCATCCTTGAAAAGGACTGGTCAGTACTTTTCTGCCTCGACCCTCTTGTGCAGAAAGTGTTGAAAGGAGCAGGAATCCCTTATGTATCAAGGCAGGAAGAATTCCTCGAAACAAAAATAGGCATCACCCGCTGTGAGTATCTTATCGCCAGGCTGGGATCCATCATGGTCTCTTCACACCAGGCCCCGGGAAGGAAGATCAATGTTTACCCCGAAGTTCACCTGGTGCTGGCGTATACCTCGCAACTCGTTCCCGACCTGAAGCATGCGCTCTCTGCCATCCGCAAAAAATACAATCATAATTATCCTTCGATGATCTCGCTGATTACAGGACCCAGCCGTACAGCCGATATTGAAAAGACTCTGGTCCTTGGCGCTCACGGGCCCAGGGAACTGTTCGTATTTTTAATTGACGACCAGAATGCCCAGCAATCCTGACGATAACAGCTCACGCTGGGAGGTGGTGTTCACCACTACCCTGCTGTATAAGGCGGAGATACTGAGGGGGCTGCTGGATGAGGAAGGGATACAGGCAGTTATCGTTAACAAGCAGGATTCATCCTATATTTCATTCGGGGAAATCGAACTCCTGGTTCCCCTCGAAGATGTCCTCACCGCAAAACAAATCATGGAAAGGGCGCCGGGCGATGAATAATTTCTGGGCAAGGACCATTACCGGGCTCAGCATGGTTTTTCTGCTGCTCTTTTCGATGTGGTACAACCACTGGTTTTTTGCAGGGATATTCCTGGTTATTACCATACTTGGCACCTGGGAATTTTACAGGCTTTTCTCTTCCGAACATATCCAGCCCCAGAAGATCTATGGTACCGTATGTGGATGTCTTCTTTACCTGCTTGCCATCCTGGTGCTCTCTACAGGCCGTGAACAATACTCCATCCTCTGGTATTACCTCCCCGTTATTGCGGCCATGCTGATGTTTTTTCTTTCGTTCATCATCGAGATCTACAGGAAAAAGAAAAACCCTCTTGAAAATATTGCCATCACAGTAACAGGTGTATTATACGTTGCACTCCCCCTGGTGTTGCTGAACTTCCTTAATTCTCCATGGTCGGTGCGTTTCCTTGGATTCCCTGCCTATCTTTTAGGCTATTTTATCTTTACCTGGTTTTATGATACAGCTGCCTATCTTTACGGGAAACAATTTGGCAAACATAAACTTTTTGAAAGGATCTCGCCTAAAAAAACCTGGGAAGGAACTATTGCCGGTGCAGTGGTTACAGGCCTTACAGCTTGGGGGTTCAGCTGCCTTGTACCAGGTATCCTCCTTGCTGACTGGATGATGCTGGCATTACTTGTAGTAATCTTCGGGAGTTTTGGCGATCTTGCCGAATCCATGATCAAGAGAAGCCTTAATATCAAGGATTCAGGAAATATTTTACCCGGGCACGGAGGCATACTTGATCGTTTTGATACCTTTTTTATTTCAGCGCCTTTTGTATTTTTGTATTTTGTATTACGAAATATCTGATCAGGGATGACGATACACCGCGAAGGTTACAAGACCATTATCATAGTTTTTCTTTTTGTTGTTGCGGTGCTCCTGGCGCTTAATCATGTGTTCCCTCACCAGACGGTGTTCCATTACTTCCTTTATATACTCGGGCTTTGGTTCTTCCTGATGATAGTGCGTTTTTTCCGTTCACCCAGCCGGGATACGAATAAGGGAGAGAAAGTCATCCTTGCCCCTGCCGACGGCAAAGTGGTGGTTATTGAAAGGACCATTGAACCTGAATATTTCAAGGACGAAAGGATACAGGTTTCAATTTTCATGTCGGCGACCAATGTTCATGTGAACTGGTTCCCTGTCGACGGGGAGATCAAGTATTATTTTTACCACCCCGGTAAACATATGGTGGCTTTCAATCCCAAGGCATCCCTTGAAAATGAAAGGGCAACCACCGTTATAGAGACCGTAGTGAAACAAAAGGTGCTGATACGCCAGATCGCAGGAGCCATGGCAAGGCGAATCAAATGCTACCCGAAGGTCGGTGAGCCCGTGAACCAGGGCGAAGAACTGGGTTTCATAAAATTCGGATCAAGGGTGGACCTGCTTCTCCCTCTCGGAACCAAACTGGAAGTGAAGCTCGGCCAGAAAGTAACAGGCAAACAGACCATCATCGGCAGGTTCGATTAGTTATCCGTTCAAAGCCCTTTCGAGGAAGACATTCAGGGGGTACATCAGCCCGAATACCTTAGCAACCAGCTTTGCAAAATCCTTTTCAGCCACCTGCTTGTCGGTTAGCATGTATGCCACTGTGAAATGCCGGTTCTTCAGGAGGTCGATATCGGGAAAATCCTTTGGGAAATCCCGGGGTGGCAGTTTCTGTTTATCCCATTCCGAAAGCCCGTTGAAATACTTCTTTGCATCCTTATGCCCGAGGATGGCTTTGAATTCATCTGCATTGTAATAGATCTCCTGCCTGATCTTTTTAAGCTGATCCGGTTCGGGCATGTAAACGCCTCCTGCCAGCATGGACTCACCTGGCTGGATGTGTAAATAATAACCCGGCCCTGAGCTTTTCCGCCCTGCCTTCGATATCCAGGCGCCCATATTCGTTTTATAGGGTGATTTATCCTTTGCAAAGCGCACATCCCTGAAGATCCTGAAAAGGCATTCCTTTCCGGTCGCAAACTTGACCGAAGGATCAAATGCAGCGATCATGGGGATCAGGTTGTCGACAAAGGTTTCCATCTCCAGTTTGGCGGTATCATAGTTTTTTTTGTTTGCCTGGAACCACTCCCGGTTGTTATTGTCTTTAAGCTCATTTAAAAATTCAAGAATAATCGTGTTCATAATAATAAGATTAAGGTTATACTTAAGGTTTCTCCCTGCCCAGCTTTTCTATCGTATTCCAGTTGCGGGTAGTTGAAGATCGGCCTATTATGCTTTCAATAAAGGTATTTGGTACACCAAAGCGTCCGTTGACCTCATGGGTCAGAAAATATACACAGTTCCCTTCCATCCTGATCAGCTCAAGGTCCCTGTTTTCGGAAAACAAGGGTAATTCAGGCTTTTTCAGGGGAGGCCCCGGCAACAAACTTACATAACGCTTGCTTTTTTTATCGTCCCGCAGATATCCGAAGGGGTTGATTTCAAGCATGGAGAGAATGTCGCTGAACCTGGTGAGGATAACCATCACGCTGAAAACGAGGCCTTTCAGCAGCAAGTCTTCCACCTCTGTTCTCAAAGCCGGAATGTCATCCACCGTCGAAGAAAAAATCACATTCCCGCTTTGTATAAGGGTCCTGACCCCGGTAAATCCCGCATCGTTGAATATCCTGTTGAGATCATCCATTTTAACGATCTTTTTCCCGCCAACGTTTATCCCTCTCAGGAAAGCCACGTACCTTATCGTTTCACCCGGGACTGCCTGCTTACTTTTTACCGTTTTCATAGCTGGCATCCTCCCTCAGTACCGAATAAATACAACTATCGAGGTAAACCCCGTTTTTTATAACATTTTGTTTGAAGACGGCTTCGCATTTAAACCCCGCCTTTTCAAGCGCTTTGCGGGATGCAGTGTTGTTGGCGAAAGGTTCGGCATAAATACGCCTCACATCGTAAGTTAGCCACAGATGGGAAGTAAACTTACGGATTACGCCGGTCATGATCCCCTTTCCCCAGAATGGTTCAGCAAGCCAGTAACCAATCTCGATATTTTTCCTGTAAACATCCTGCTTAAGAGTGGCGCCAACGCTGCCTATGGACTCTCCCCTGCTTTCTATGGCCAGGATGAGAATACGGGAATCCCCCGCATTGGCCATTTCAAGGAAACGCCTGGCATCTTCCAGAGTATAGGGATGCGAGAAACCGTCGCGGAGGTTATCTGCAATGGCCTTGTTATTCGCGTAACGCAGAAGGGAAGGAATGTCGGAGTTATTCCAGGGCCTGAGCGACAGGGGCAAGCCGGGTATTGTATCGATGAGGATTTTTATGGATCCCATAGGCTAATGCAGGTTCAGGACAGTCTTTTTCCGAAATAAATGTGATTTAAAAGTATGCCGTCGATTTCAGCAACATCAGGTAGGAAAGCCCAGCGTTCAAAATTATTTTTCTCAAGCAGCTTTATGCTCGGATCATTTTTATCTAGGACAATGGCAAAGATAATTTTGAATCCTCCGGCTGATGCAAACTTAAGCATTTCGTCGAGCAGTTTTTGCCCGAGACCCTTGCGCCGGTGATCCTCATGTATATATGCGCTGACTTCCCCCGTACGGTTGAACGCCTCCCTCCCTTTGCGGTAAGGGCTCATCGAAATCCATCCTGTGATCTTACCTTCCTCCTCTGAAACAATAATCGGATAACGTTCACTAAGAACATGTTCTTCGAACCATTCCTTTTGTTCAGATTCAGCCTGCCTTACAAAATACCCCACCGAATGCCTGGTCTTTATGCCGTGGTTCAGTATTTCAACCACTGCAGGCAGATCGGCTTCAACAGCTTTTCGGAAAGTAAGGCTCATATGCTGAAGGATTTCATATCCGGGCATGAAAATTACTGAAATTTTACCTATCCGGGAAGATTGTCAGTAACTATGGCCGGAAATAATATCACTTTTTTACGCATGGGGGATTAAGGGAAGAGCGGGAGGAGGATCGTTATGAAGGGCGTGAGGGAGAGCGTCGCAGTTTGCCTGGTGTTTTGGATGTCCGGGATTTCAGCTTTGACGCAGGCTGCGGGTGAAGCTAAGATTACCGGTGGCAGGGCTGCGGGAATGTGCGGGATAGCAGTTGCTGTTACGGATCTTTGGTCGGCTGCGGGCAACCAGGCCGGGAATGCCTGGAACAAAGGGATACTTTGCGGGGTATATTTAGAGGACCGTTACCTGCTCAGGGAATTGTCATATAAGGCTCTTGTATTCTCGGCCTGCACAAGGCAGGGAGCGTTTTCGGCCAGCTGCATGCAGTTTGGATCGGGGGTTTACAGTGAATTGAAATCGGGCATAGGGTATGCCAGGAAATTCGGTAAAAGCTTCTCGGCAGGGATACAGCTTGATTACTACCGTTTCAGCATCTCGGAGGATTACGGATCGAGGAACATCCTGAACTGTGAGCTCGGCTTGCTGTTCAGGCCGGGGAAGCAGGTCTCGATAGGATTTCACTGCATCAACCCGGTTCCGGTAAAATTATCAGAAACTTCAGGGGAGTTATTACCAACACTGATACAGCTAGGATTGGCCTACTATTTTACCGATGACCTCCTGCTCTCAGCCGAACTCGAAAAGGACCCCGTGAGCAAGGCATGTGCGAGGATAGGCGGGGAATGCAGGTTTGCGAAGATCCTTTCGGCCAGGGCAGGTTTTGCAACCGGTCCATTCCGTTTCAGCATCGGGGCAGGTATCGTAATGAAAAGTTTTTCGGTGGATATCGCTTCTGAATACAGCCAGGCGCTGGGGTTCAGCCCGGCAGTATCAATTCAATACGAATTCAGGAAATGAAACGAGCACGGCCGGGTAATATGAAACGACATCCGCATACAATAATAAAAACGGCATTCTGCTGGCTGCTGATCAGCTTAACATGCAGCCAGGCCGTTGCCCAGACAGACCCCTTTCAGTGGTCAGGCGAAGGAGCTGACGACCTGAACTGGAAGACTGAAAACGAGAGCGAATACCGACAGATCATGGAAGAGCAGGACGAGAGCAGGAGCCGGCCTGTAGACCTGAACGCGGCATCGCAGGATGAACTCGCGAGGATACCCTATATCAACGCATTTCAAAGAAAGAACCTGTTTGATTATCTAAAGGATTACGGAGAGGTATTTTCAATCTATGAACTGCTGGCTGTGACCGGTTTTGATTCAGCCCTGCTGAGGAAGATCACTCCATATATCTGTTTCAATCCCATATCACATTCCCTGCCAATGAGTTGTATAAACCTTGCGAAGTATGGCAAACACCAGCTCCTGCTCCAGGCCGGGACCTCATTCCCCCGGTCAAAGGGGTACATGATACCTGATGAAACGAAAGCAAAGCCCGGTGCAAACTATTACCCTGGCAGCCCGTACGGCATGAGTTTCAGGTATACCTATAGTTTTTACGACAAGTTGTCAATAGGTATTTCGGGCGACAAGGATGCAGGGGAGCAGTTTTTTGCAGGGGCCCAGAGATACGGTATGGATCATTATTCGGGTTACCTCAGCCTGGCGACACGAAAGATCCTCAAACGGATTATTATCGGGAATTTCCGCGCAGGCTGGGGGCTGGGGCTGACCTTTAATACCGGGAGTTCCCTTGGGATCTACCCGGGATTCAACCAGGAGTTTGCCATAGGCAAAGGGATAACACCAAGCCAATCTGTCTCGGAAAGCAGCGTGCTGAGGGGGATTGCTGTGAACCTTGGGACAGGGCGCATTACACTCAGCGGGATCTGTTCATACCGCAACAGGGATGCGACGGTGGTGGAAGATCCGTTGAACGGCATCACCTCTTTCAGCGCTTTTGTAGAAACAGGCTATCACCGAACTTTCTCAGAGATCGGGAAAAGAGGAAAAATCACAGAGTGGATCCTTGGGGGGAACTTTAATTTCAGGGGTAATTTTTTCAACCTGGGGTTGACTGCATATTCGGTTTCACTCAGCGCCCCTTACCAGCCAAGGACCCGGCTGTATAACCTCCTTGCATTTTCGGGAAACCACAATTTTGTTGCAGGCGCCGATTTCAACATCTTCTACCGGTTTGTAAGGTTGTCGGGGGAAGTGAGCCGTAGCGAAAACGGAAGCATAGCTTGTATTGCCGGACTTAACCTGAACCCTGATCCAAGGCTCAGCGCTGTTCTGCTCTACAGGAATTATCCCCCGGCTTACCGGAACCTGTATTCAAACTGTTTCAGGCAGAACACTTACGCAGCAAATGAACGTGCATGGTTCCTGGGTATTTCGGCCAGCCTGCCCCTGCATTGCAGCCTCAGCCTGTATGCCGATTTCTGCACTTTTCCATGGGCAAAGTATGGGGTAAGCAAACCTTCGGAAGGGACCGATCTCGGGACAATGCTCAGCTGGCAGATGAATTCAAAGCTGAACCTTGTTTTCAGGTATGTTTATTCTTCCGGCGGAACTGATATTATTAAAGCTGATGAGGTTCTTCATGAAACAGGAAGTGAATATTCAAACGATTTCAGGCTACAGCTGAACTGGACCGTTTCGGTTCCCGTTACACTTCAGAGCCGGGTTGAAATAAAGAAAACCAGGCAGGGTGATGGTCCTGAATTGTACGGTTGGCTTCTATTCCAGGACATCAGTTTTAAACCTCTGAAAGTTCCCTTGAAGATCATCCTGAGGTATTCTGTTTTTGATTGTCCGTATTATGATGCCAGGATATGGGCTTATGAACCCGATGTGCTTTACGGGTATTCATTGCCCTCGTATTACGGAAAAGGTGTCAGGGCCTGCGCCCTGGCCAGGTATTCCCCAGGGCGGCACTTTGCTTTCTGCATTAAGGCGGGGCTTACAAGATACAGTGACAGAAACGTCATCAGCAGCGGGCTTGACGAGATCGATGCCGGTTGGAAGCTGGACCTTAATGCTCAGTTACAGGTAAGGATATAAAAAAGGCCCTGTGGTTTCACAGGGCCCAGGGCAGAATTAATTACTTTTTAGCAGGCGGCTGATTTGAAGGAGGAGGCCCCTGGTGGTGCTGGTGCATATGCGAAAAACCTTCCATGCCGTGTATCCCCATTGACTTGGAGATCTTCGTGACATTCGACATGTCGATGACGCCGGTGAGGCTGATGACTACGACTTCTTTTTTGCCTTTCATCAGCATGACCATTTCGCCGATTTTGCCGTCGGAATCCTGTTTTGTCATGAACCTGTAATTATCGCGGCCTTCGGTCACTGCCATGAGTTCCTTGTAGGTTGAAGCCGGGAACAAACCCGCGAATTCATTATAAATGCCCACAGCCTTTGCGTAATCGGTGGTATCGATATCATAAGTGACCACTTTAAGGCCGGTAAGTTTATCGATGATTGATTTCATTTCCCTTGAAGATGAGTCATTCTGATTGGCCATCATTCCAAGGAACTGGGTAAACATCTCTTTTGAAATGTTCACGGTGGTGAACCTGTCCTGGCCTGCATACTTGGTAAAAACCTTGTCAAGCGGACTTTGTGCATTCAATAACACGGGCAATGCCAGGAATGCTGCAAAAATTAAGGTGATGATTTTTGTTTTCATTGGATTATTTGTTTGTGGAAGGAGATTGCATCCATTCCGGGTTGATAAATTGATTCTGATAATTATAAAATTTATTGATCTTCTGTATCTGTTCCATTGCATCATTCAGGGTGGTGAAACGCTGCACTTCATCCAGACCGGTATTAAGGCCAACCGAGACCAGCAGCAAAGCCTGCTTTGTTTGTGCATAGGCCATTTCGTTCGAAGCGTTTTCCTTAACGGGAAAATGTTTTCTCAGGAGTTCGCTTTTAAAGGTAAACACCAGGCCGAAAAGGATCAGCAGTCCTGCAGCAATCCCGCTCAGGTAATACATCCTTTTCTGCACCGGCTGCATTCCTGAGCCAGAAACCTCATTTTCGAAACGACTGATCCTGCGCATAAGGACTTTCTCCTGTTCCTCATTATTGAGGGTTTGGGATGCTTCAGCAGTAAAATACCTGAACATAGACTGGTGTTGCCTGAGATGTTCGGGCACCTCATCCACAGAGAAAAAATCTTTTAAAATCTTTTCTTCGGCAAGGGTGGTTTCACCCTCATAGTACCTCTCAAGCAGTTCTTCAATTTCGTTGGTATTCATAGCTTTTATTATTTAACAGTAACTCACGTATGCGTTTACGCGCCCTTGAAAGCGCGACACGAACAGCGTTCTCCTGCATTCCCATCACTTCGGCGATTTCCTCAAATTCATATCCTTCAATATCACGAAGGTGGATGATCATTCTCGTCTGCTCCGGCAGGGTGTTCATTGCTTGTTTTACACCGGAGACCAGGTCGGAATGATCAGGTTTCGTTTCTTCTGCAATATTTTCAATGAACTGCTGCTGGTTATTCCAGCTTTCGACAGGGAATTTCCTGGCTTTCAGTTTGTCGAGGCAAAGGTTCTTTGCCGTGACCACTGCCAGGGCTTCCAGGCTCCGGTATTCATCAAGCTTTTCACGGTTTTTCCACATCCTGATGAACACTTCCTGCACAAGATCCTCAGCCTCTTCATTCTGGTCAAGCATACGCCTGGCCAGGCGGTAGATCTTATCCTTCAGGGGATAGACTTTTGTATTGAAGTCCTGAATGTTCATCTGTTGCTTAAGACGACGAAATCATAAAATTATTACATTTGCAGCTATCGAGCTGATTAATTCACTAATTACCAAACATTCAAGATTATGTTCAAAGGACATCCAAAAGGACTATTCGTGGCTTTTTTTGCCAATATGGGCGAGCGCTTTGGCTATTATACCATGCTTGCTATTTTTCTGTTATATCTTCAATCGAAGTTTGGATGGACCACCTCCGAGGCAGGACGCATTTACGGCGTCTTCCTTTTCGGGGTTTATTTTCTGCCCCTGCTTGGCGGGTATATTTCGGATAACATCCTGGGATACGGAAAGACCATCATCCTTGGTATCATCGTCATGTTCCTTGGCTACGCACTGCTGGCGGTTCCGGGCAACGGGGTATTTTTCATGTACTTCGCTCTTGCTGTAATCGCTTTGGGAACGGGGCTTTTCAAAGGCAACCTCCAGGCGCTTGTTGGGAATATGTATGACGAAGCCAAGTACAGCCACCTCAGGGATTCGGCCTTCAACCTGTTTTACATGGGTATCAATATCGGCGCATTCTTTGCACCCAGCGCCGCAGGAGGAATGCGTAACTGGATCCTTGCACGTTCGGGTTTTACCTACGATTCGGCAATACCGAGCCTTGCACATAAATACCTTGACCATACCCTTCAGAACACAGCCCAGCTCGAGCAGTTCATGCATACCCAGGCAGGAGGCAGGATCACCGACCTTACTGTTTTTTGCCAGCAGTATATCGACAGCATAGGACAGGCATACAATGCAGGTTTCGGTGTTGCAGCCTTAAGTATGATCGCTTCTTTGCTGATCTTTATTGGCTTCAGGAAATATTACAAGACCGCCGATGTGACCCATAAGCAGCAGAAAGCAGCACATGATCCAAACCTGGTAGTTCTTACCAAAAGTCAGATCAAGGACCGTTTTATCGCCCTTGGCCTCGTATTCTTTGTTGTTATGTTCTTCTGGATGGCATTTCAGCAAAACGGGTTTACACTCACCATCTTTGCAAGGGACTATACTGTGGCGTCAATATCAAAGGGCTCTGCGATAATCTTCAACCTCTCGACCCTGCTTCCTTTATTGATTGCTATTATGGGATTCGTGCTTCTTTTCGGCAAAGCGAATTCAAAAAAGACAAAGATCATTGGAGGGGTGGTGGCTCTCGGCTCCCTCGTCCTGGCTTATTTTACAATTGGGATGCTCGCGCCCGAAGGCAACAAGATCTCTCCCGAGATATTCCAGCAGTTCAACCCCATTTTCATAGTATTCCTCACTCCTATCGTTATCGGTTACTTTGCGTATCTCAATAAAAGAGGCAAGGAACCTTCATCACCCAAGAAGATAGGTATAGGTATGCTGATCACTGCAGTCGGATTCCTGATCATGATCCTGGCTTCGAGGGGACTCATGAGCCCGGCGGAACTGGCGGCAAAAGGAGGCGTTTCCGACACCCTGCGTTCACCCTACTGGCTCATCAGCATGTACTTCACCCTTACCATTGCCGAACTCTTCCTCAGCCCTATCGGCATATCCTTCGTTTCAAAGGTCGCCCCTCCCCAGCATAAAGGACTGGCCCAGGGTGGCTGGTTCGGAGCTACTGCCATAGGGAACATTATGGCCGGTTTCATAGGGCCGTTCTGGGATAAATGGCAGATCTGGCAATTCTTTTTACTGCTTGTCTGCCTTACCCTGTTATCAGCAATCTTCATTTTCTCGATCCTTAAAAAGCTGGAGCGCGCAACAACCAGCTAAAACATCTTGGACTCAATACCAAATAGCTGGGGGCCTCACAGGTATAATTCCTATACCTGGAAAATGAAAGCCCTTTTCGGTGAACGCCTGCAGAAACTGGCTATTGACGCAGGCTTCACCTGCCCCAACCGTGACGGCTCCAAAGGGAACGGAGGCTGCACTTATTGCGTAAACGAAGCTTTCAACCCCTCCTATTGCGAAAGCACATCCTCCATTACCGAGCAGATCAGGCTTGGGATTGAGTTTCACGCCGTGAGGTACCGGTGGGCGAATAAATTCCTCGCTTATTTCCAGCCTTATTCAAACACCTATGCACCACTTGAGTTACTGAAGGAGAAATACGAAGAAGCTCTCTCCTATCCGGGTGTGGTTGGGCTTGTTTTAGGCACAAGGCCTGATTGCATTGACGATGACATCCTCCGTTATTTATCATCTTTGACCCCGAATTATTTCGTACAGGTTGAGTTCGGAATTGAGTCGGTCTATAATAAGACACTTCAGCGCATCAACCGCTGCCATAATGTGGAAGAGGGCGTGGATGCCATAAAGAGGACTCATGCCCTTGCGATTAGTACAGGCGCGCATTTTATTTTCGGACTTCCCGGCGAAACCCCCGGGATGATGCATAAGTATGCTGATTATATTTCGGCCCTGCCCCTCGACAGCGTGAAATTCCACCAGTTGCAGATCATCAAGGGAACCGTGATGGAAAAAGAATACCTGGCTCAACCAGGCGACTTCCATCCGTTCACCCTGGAATCTTACATTGATTTCATCATTGAGTTCCTTGAAGAGCTCAGCCCTGAAATATCCATAGAGCGCTTTGCAGGAGAAGTCCCGCCGCGTTACATAGAAGAACACAACTGGGGATTGCTGAGATACGACGAGGTGCTGAGGAGGATAGAGAAGGAGCTGGAGAAGAGGGGGACATGGCAGGGAAGGAAATGGCAGTAATGAAAATGAATACTCGAATAACGAATTTTGAATTTCGAAGGCATCCACAATTTAAGAATGATTGAATACGAAAAGATGTTGAAGAAAAAGTTACTGTCGGTATTATTTTTTCTTTGGATCATCAGCCCGGTGTTTTCACAATCGATTACGAGTGTGGGGACTGATTTCTGGGTCGCGTTCCCTCCTAACGCGGGAACGGCAAATATTGAGCTTCATATATCATCAAATGTTTCAACCAGCGGTTCTGTATATTCTGCTTACCCCGGTGTAAATCAAAATTTTACGGTCGTCCCGGGTGTGGTGACTCAGTTGACCCTTCCGTCGAATGTTGTGCTGGCGGCGGGTACAGAGAATAAAGGGATCCGGATCACCTCCATTGGTCCTATAACTGTTTACGGGCTAAACTATGAAAACGCTTCTTCAGATGCATACCTCGCTTTGCCGGTCAATGCCTTAGGCCTGGATTACACGGTAATGACCTATAATAATACACTTGGCTTAAAAACCTGTTTCAGTGTGGTTGCAACACAGGACGGTACCGCGCTGACAATTTACAATCACCAGACGAATTTAACCTCGAACGTGAACCTGAACACAGGAGAAACCTATTTCGTCGAAGCCACGAATTTAAATGACGATCTGACAGGCTCAAGGATACAATCCAATTTCCCCGTTGCGGTATACGGATCGGTTACCTGTGTGGATATACCATCAGGATGCGGCACCTGCGACCATATCGTTGAAGAGATGTTTCCCCATTATGCATGGGGAAAGAATTTTGTGACTGTGCCTCTTGCCGGCCGTGATGCAAGCGGGGATGTTTTCAGGGTCCTGGCGGCGGAGGACGGCACGACGGTAACTATAAACGGCGTCCTGGCTGCGACGATCAATACAGGTGATTATTATGAAGCAATCCTTACCGGGTACAATTCCATCTCAACAAACCATGCCAGTTTTCTTGCCCAATTTGCAAAAGGACAGTTTTGTTCCGGATTGACCGGCGACCCATTCATGGTCATCATCCCCCCTGAGGAACAGTTCCTTACCAATTATACCGTGGTTAATGTTGCGGGATTTGGGAGCCAGTGGGTGAATATCATTGCACCTTCAAATGCCATAAGCATCATATACCAGGATGGAGTGTTAATTCCTCCGGGTGCTTTTACCCAGATAGGGACCACGAATTTCTACGGAGCACAAAGGTCTGTCACAGGCGGTTCCCACACTTTTAGCTGCAGCTTCCCATTTGGTGTATTTGTTTACGGATGGAATGCTGCCAATTCATACGGGTATCCCGGGGGATGTTCCCTTTCGCCGGTTGGAACCGTAAACAGTATTACCTTGTCACCCCTGACTGCAAGCGGGCAGCTTAACGTAACAAGCGTTTGTTTAACGGCAAATGTCCTCGATAACCTCTCAAACCCGGTAGTGGGAGTACTGGTCAACTTCCATGTCAGCGGTATCAATCCCCTGAGCGGAAACGCTTATACCGATGCATCAGGCAATGCCATATACTGCTATACTCAAACAGGTACCACCCCCGGAACAGATAATGTTTATGCCGATTGCTTTGGTTATACTTCCAACACCTCCGTTGTCACCTGGACTTTTACCCCTCCCTGCATCAATCCGGTTAACGGCGGCACTATCGGCATAGACCAGAGCGGTTGCGGCAGCTACACACCTGCTGTCCTGAACAATCTCGCTTTCCCCACAGGCCAGACCGGTACTCTTGAATATAAATGGCAGCAGTCCATCGTAAGCAGCAGTTCCGGGTTTACTGATATTGCCGGGAGTAATTCTGCATCCTATAACCCGGGAACTATTACACAGACAACCTGGTATAAACGTCTTGCGAGGGTTGACTGCATGCAGGACTGGTCCGGGGCAGTTGCTTCAAATGTGCTTATTGCAACCGTCACCGATCCACTACCGGTAAGCCTAACCATATCAGCCTCGGTCAATAATGTTTGTGCAGGGACCCTTGTCAATTTTACCGCAACACCAACACACGGAGGAATTACACCAGCTTACCAATGGAAGGTGAACGGCATCGTTGCTGGCACCAATAATTCTGGCTTTACTTATGCGCCTTCAAACGGGGACCTTGTAAGTTGCGTGATGACCTCTTCAGAAACATGCACATCGGGCAACCCGGCAACATCCAATGCGATCACAATGGTTGTAAACCCTTTATTGCCCGTTTCATTGACAATTACCACCCCAACCACCACCCTTTGTGCCGGGACTTTCGTGACCTTCTGGGCAACTGCCCAGCACGGGGGAACTTCCCCTTCATACCAGTGGAAAGTCAATGGGATAAATGCCGGTACAAATAACGCCTCTTATTCTTATACTCCCATCAACGGGGATGTGGTCAGCTGTGTGCTGACCTCCAATGCCGTTTGCCCAACAGGCAACCCTGCTACAAGCAACACTCTTACCATGACAGTCAATCCGAACCTGCCCGTAACTATTTCCATTTCACCTTCAACGAATCCATTCTGCCAGGGAAACCCCGTAACTTTCACAGCCACTCCCGGCAACGGAGGGACACCTCCTGTCTATCAATGGAAGGTGAATGGCGGAAACGCAGGGACCGGGACATCCACATACACCTATAACCCTTTAAACGGGGACCAGGTAAGCTGCACATTAACGTCGAGCCTTACCTGCACTTCAGGAAACCCGGCCGGCAGCAATGTCGTGAGTATGAATGAAATTGCCAGCCTGCCTGCTGGAGTGTCTATAACTTCAACTCCAAATCCTTTTTGCCCCGGCACCCTGGTCGGCTTCCATGCAATACCTTCAAACGGCGGAACAATTCCCGCTTATCAATGGATAGTGAACGGACTCAACCAGGGAAGCAACTCAGCGGATTATTCCTATACTCCTCAGTCGGGTGACAGCGTACGCTGTGTTATCACATCAAATCTTACCTGTGTAACGAATAACCCCGCATCATCAGGCAAAATTATAATGACCACTTTACCAGCGCCCTCCGTATCGTTTGCTCTGTGTTTTGACAGCATCACAACCGTCAGCGCCACACCATTTACCCTGAGAGGCGGCGTCCCGCTGGGAGGGACCTATTTAGGGCCCGGTGTTTCAGCGGGAGTATTTACACCCTCTGTTGCAGGCATGGGGATAAAGACCATTACATACTCTTACACCAACATGCACAACTGCAACGCTGCCGCCAACAGGACGATCACTGTAACGGCCACCCCTGTCTTTGCCTGCGGCCAAAACCTTACCGATATCAGGGATAACAAGGTCTATCCCACCGTTAAGATCGGGAGCCAGTGCTGGATGCAGAAAAACCTCAATTACGGCACATCAATTCAAGGTGCGACAGGGCAAACCGACAATTGCATCAATGAAAAATATTGTTATTCCAATGACCCGGCAAATTGCAGTTTGTACGGTGGCTTGTATCAATGGGATGAAGTGATGGCTTATACGGCTTCTACCGGAGCCCAGGGGCTTTGCCCTCCGGGATGGCATGTGCCGACGCAGAGCGAATGGCTTACCCTGTTCAATTCCAGCCTCGGCCAGGGATTGGCCGCCAAACCCCTGCAGGACTCGGTCTTCAACGGTTTCAGAGCCAAAACAGGCGGGTTTGAGTATAGCAATTTCACCTGGAAATACCAGGGATTTGCAAGCCTTTACTGGACTTCAAACCCCTACGGTTCTGTCAAAGCCTTATCCCACAGCATGAACCAGGTGAATTTCAGCGTTTCCGATTACTACTCCAACCGCTCAAATGCATTTGCGGTAAGATGCCTGAAGGACTGAGAAGAGAGTCGGCAGTCTGCAGTCAGCAGTCATATATTTATACATTGTACATTATTGACTATTGTTGATCTGAAAGCGAGTATTCCCGGATAAGTATCCCGGGGGATATGTGCAGAAAAGAGTTAAGCTTCCTGATCATTTCAAGTGTTAGCTTGCGTTTGCGGCTAAGAACTTCGGAGACCCTGTTCTTTCCGCCAAAAATCTCAACCAAGTCCCGCTGTTTCAATTGCATTTCTTCCATTCTTATCCTTATTGCTTCAACAGGATCGGGAGGATCGATTGGATAATGCTTCCTTTCATAATCATCAATCAGCAAGCCAAGAATTTCAGCTTCATCGCCCAGTTTGGATTCTTCCGGCTCATCGAATATTTCATTCAGTCTTTTAAGGGCAGCTTCGTAATCTGCCTTGGTCCGTATTATTTTTATAGTCATTGTCTTATACTTTATTTGCGTCTATTTTCGAATATTCTTCATGTGTACCAAGAAACCGGATAAAACACCATCTCCTCTGAAAATTAAACTTTACGATCATTCGGTAAGAACCACCTTTAATGTTGAATACTACCCTGCTGTTCTTTAAAATGCTTGCTGTGGCAAAAGTTCTTTTAATTTCTGAAGGCGAATTCCGGTTTGCATGAACCACTGTTTCATACCATGTCTTCAAATATTGCTCGCTATCAGGATGTTTAGCCCAAAACTCCCGGATAAGTTTTTTGGAAAGTATTCTTTCCATCTTAAAAGCCTTTACAAAGATACTGAAAAAGTTCCATATTTGGGAACTAATCATATTAATGAACTAAAACTTCTTTTTCTGTTACAGATTAATCCGGAAATAAAGAAAAAGTGATACTAAAGTGTCAACAGGGAGGAAAAGAAATTATAATTTACAATTGAATGAATCAGAGAAGATTCGAAAAGTGGCGTCCCTGATCAGGATCCCGGGGGATAGACAAAGCAAGGAGTTCAGCCTCCTGACCATTGCATTGGTTGTGATTTGTGAAAAATGATCAGTGTACAACCGTGATCTTTGAAATTCCTGTACCCTTATCCTGGTTAACCTTAATAAAGTAGATGCCGGCCGGAAGCGCTGATACGTTCAGGTGGGTGGATTTGGAGTTTACATTGTTTCTTGTGTAAACTTCACGGCCTGTGTAATTTATAACTGCGATGGAGCTGATGGTTTGATCGCTGCTCACATTGATTATGTCTGTGGATGGATTAGGGAAAATATTGATGCCGCCGGGTTGCTTGCTTCCGATGCCTACCGCCGGGACCGAAACGATGAGCCTGTTGGTTCCAGGAGATTCGCAAAGGAAAGTGTTGGTGGCGGAGTCGTTCATCACGGCAGTCACATAGTAATTGTAAACACCAGCGCTGCCATCAGGAAAGATGTCGGTATAACTGGTATCAACAACTAAGGCGCTATTGATCTTATGAAAAGTGGAAGTATCTCCTGTTGAATCGGTGCGCCATACATTATAACCCATAAGGATGGAATTGTTTTTGGGTCTGCCGGGGTTTTCGCCAGGTATAAAACGGATCCCCTTTCCAACCTTTTGTACCTTTAACGTAAGCGGTCCGGATAGTTCAGGAATGACTGGTTGAGGGAGGATTACAGGCTGGGTGGCAGATTTAAGGCTTTCAACATACGCCTGGATGTTCCAGTTGTAGTCGAGGCCAGGATCGGCTGAAAGCAGGGTTACCCATGCGGCCCCATCCGGATACTGTACCATATTACCTGAACCATCAATTGCAGGACCTGAATCAGTGCCGACAACATAACCGCTGAAATCAGAAACATACAGGCCGATCCACAGATCCCTGGAAACATCAATCAATACAGGTGTAGCCAGATCCACCGTATTCCATTGATCATAGATCACAGATGGAATATCCTGGTCAGCGATCAGATTGTTTCCCGCAGCTCCCTCCCAGATCCTGGCTCTGAATATAGCGGAACCTGCACTGGATGGAAAGAATGAGATCTTCGTCACCGAACCGCCTGACAAATCTGATATCTGATCCGGTGTCCAGTGGGCTGCCACATCCCAATGAGCCCCAATGCCAATCGCATCATAATTACTGCCATCATCCCAGTGTATCCATTGCGGTATCGGACCATCGTAACCACAGTCAGGAAGACTCCAGGTTAAGATGACCTTATATTCCGATTGGGTTACTGTAAGATCCAGGGGTGGACGGCATACCGCATAAACATGGATGTTATCAACGTACCAATGCAGAATATCAGCTGAGCTGGCACCATGCGCCCTGAACCGAATCGTAAACGATTTGCCTTTGGCATGTGCGATTTCAATATGCTGGCTTGTCCAGCCCACATTCCCTGAATTGCTGTGTTCGGCTATCTTTTTCCAGCTGCTGTCGGTCCACACTTCGACAGTAAGAAATTCAGCCCCTGTATGATTCTGATCAACCAGCATAAAGTCAAAATCAAGATAAATTGTGGCACAGGTATATTCTGAAGCACTCAATAAAATACTCTGCAGGGTATCGTTATAATTTACCTTAGCCGGAAGGCCGGAATAAGTGGCCGAAGGAAATGGATTACCCGAAACGACACTGATGCTCCAGTTACCCGAATGCACCCAGTTATAGTATGCAAAGGTTCCCTGGTCCCAACCCTCGGCAAAGGGCAAAGGAACTGAATCAGTTGTTACTGCAGTCAGCGGGTTTGTAATAAGTGGAGCGGACATTACCACGAAGCAGGGTCCGAACACAAGAAGCAGGACCAAGACCAGAAGAATATGTTTATTGAGAGTTGCCATATCAATCGATTTTCCCCAAAACCGGGATGGTCTAGCAAATATAATACGTTTTAATATGTTTAGCAATAGAAATATCACGAATGTCGGATATGGGATGAGGGATGAGGGTTTGGTGAAACCAGAATTAGCATGAAAATGAAATAAACAATCGCTGCGGATAAGCGTGACTTGATAAACCGGCTGAGATGATCGCCAACGAGTTGAACCGTTCCCGGAACGCATTGCAGAAACAGGATCAGGAGAACGCAATACATGCCCTTGAAAGGGCGTTTGAACTGACTGATCTTACGACATCAGATCCCAAAATCCTTCTATCCTGAAGGAATTACTGAGATTCAGGGAAATGCTTGGAGAACTCTTCCATCAACCCGATACACAAAAGAATAAGATACTGATGGAAATGCTGATCACATTAAGTTCCACAGCATATGTTACGATACACTGTCGAACTTGAACGGTGATCCGGAATTTGTCCTTTGTACTTTGTCCTTTAATTGAACATCCCCTCGAGGTAAGACTTCGTCTTCTCTTCCCTGGGATTTTCGAAGAAGTCTTTGGCGGGGCCCTGTTCTATGACTTCGCCCATGTACATGAAGATGACGTTGTCGGCTATGCGGCGGGCCTGGCGGAGGACGTGGGTGACTACTACGATAGTAAAGTGTGGCTTGATCTCCTGGAATTTCTCGTCTATGAAGCGGCTCGATATGGGGTCAAGAGCCGAGGTGGGTTCATCGGCAAGTATGATGTCGGGATTAACAGCCAAACCGCGGGCAAGGCAAAGCCTCTGCTGTTGTCCGATCGACAAACGCGATGCGGGTTCCCTCAGCCGTTTCCTGACTTCCTCATAGAGGTTGGCTTGCTTTAGGTAATCCATGACGAGGATACTTTGCTTGCGCCTGCCCCTTACCCCTCTTAGTTTGAGAGCATAAGCAATATTATTATAGATGGTCATCGGCAGGGGGTATGGCCTCTGTGAAAGCAGCCCCATGCTCTGCCTGAGTTTACTGATGTCTGCTCCAGGATCGAAAATATTCTTGTCGTTGATGAGTATCTCACCGCTCACCTTAAGTTCGGGATACAGGTCGGTGAGGCGGTTCATGCATTTGAGGAGGGTGGTCTTGCCGCAGCCTGAGGGGCCGAGTATCACCGTGATCTTGTTTTTCGGGATCTCGACATTGATATCGTGCAGGATCTGCGTTTTCCCGGCAAAAACATTAAGATCTTTTATCCTGATGGCAGTCTCCATAATGCTAAGGTCAGAAATTTATTTTTGTTTTATGATAACGTTTCCCGAGTCCGCGTGAAAAAAGGCTGACTATCAGAATTATAACAGTAAGTACGAGGGCCGAGGCATAAGCCCTGGCCTGGACTTCAGGCACTGGTGAAGCCAGCTGGAAAAAGATGGAAAGAGGAAGCGTAGCAACCGGCTCCATCAATGAATTGGGCAGGTTGTCGGTATACCCCGCGGTGAACAGGACAGAAGCAGCATCTCCTATCGCCCTTCCGAATGACAACAGAACTGCAGTAATGATACCCGACACGGATTGGCGGGTAAAAATCTTAAAAGCAAGTTCCGATTTGTTGCTCCCGAGAGAATAGGTGGCTTCGGAAAGTCCCATGGGAACTGTCCTGAGGATCTCATCCATAGACCTTATCATAATAGGAAGTATGAACAGGGTCACGGTGATGATACCAGCGAGCAGGGAAGTCTGCAAGCCGATTAATACCATCAGTGTAAAGCCAAAAGCGCCGTAAACAATAGAAGGCACACCCCAGATCAGGTCAAGGATGAAACGGATGAGATTGACCAGCTTTTTGCGACGGACAAGGAATACATTCATGTAAAGCGCAACCGGCAGGCCGATCAGGAATGCCAGTATGGTAGCTCCGAAAGCAAGAACGAGGGAACCCACGATTGCATTGAGTATGCCCCCTCCCTTGCCATAATAATAGCCCCCGCTGGGAACAGAAGTCAGCATTTCCCACGACAGGGCTTTCATCCCTTTTTCAAAGACACTGTATATGATTATTCCCAGTATGATAAAGATAATACCCGTGGTCAGGTTCATCAGTATCCTGAAAAATGTTTCTTCCGCTTTCAGTGTCCGCTTCATCTCAATACTTATTATACCTGGCTATAAAGAAATGCATCACGAGGTTGAAGAACAGCGAGACCGCCAGGAGGATCAGGGCTGCAAACATCAGGGCCGAATCATACTGGGGGATAGAAAGGACTTCACCATAATTGTTGGCAATAAGAGCAGGTAGAGTATATCCCGGGTCAAATACCGAATGAGGAACTTTAACCACATTCCCCACGACCATGAGCACTGCCATGGTTTCGCCGAAAGCCCTTGCCAGGCCAAAACCCACCGAAGCAATGATACCCGGCAGGGCTTTGCGTAAAAGCACATGCTTCACCATCTGCCATTTGGTCGCGCCAAGTGAGAGCGTTGCTTCCTTAAGCTCAGTTGGTATGGTCCTGAAGATCTCTATCATGATATTCAGGATAAACGGGATGATCATGACACTCAGCACAAGAGCTCCCGCCAGTATGCTGTATCCCATGGTCCGGACCCCGAACCAGGGCCCGAGGTAACGTGAAATGAATGGAACGATGACGAGTATCCCCCAGACCCCGTATACCACCGAAGGGATGCCGGCCAGGATATCGATCACCGGGTGCATGATCCTGAGGAAACGTTTTTTAGCGTACTGGGTAACATTGATGGCAGTAAGCAGGCAAATAGGCGTCGAGATAAAAATAGCCAGTAGTGTGACCCATATGGAGCCGACAATAAAGGGGTAAAAACCGAACTCACCTCTTGAAGGGTGCCATGAATGCGAAAAGATCAGGTCCTTGAGGGTGTAACTCTTAAGAAGGAGAAAGGATTTGAAGTAAAGACTACCGAACAGCAGGAAAGGCAGGAATGCGATGATCAGCAAACTGAAAAGCATCCAGCTGTAATTCACCACATGCCTTTGCTGCCTGTTCAGCAGGTACATATCATTTCAATTTATTTAACTCACTGTGGATGACATCCTCTTTCAAACGCACATAACCTGCTTCGTTCACGAATTTCTGCCCGTCGGAGAGGATAAAATTAAGAAAAGCCAGCACAAGTTTATTATCAGGTTTGCCTGCTGAGACAAAATAAAGCTGACGGGCAGGTGGTGAGGGGTACCTTCCATCGTTAATAGCGGTCATAACTTCATCAATGGAATGGTAAAAATCCTCTTCCCTGTCGATCTTACCATTGCCGTTAATATCGATAGGGATAACCGAAAGTCCCTGGTAAGGTTTACGGCTTTGCACATCGAACACGAAATTCAGGTTGTTATACCCTATGCCGTAAATCGTCTTTCTCACGGCATCAGCAACACCAGGGTCGCCGTTCACGCCAATACCCTGCAGGTCTTCCTGTTTCTTATTCATCATGAATTTCGCCCACATGTCGGCAGCCCCGCAGGCATCAGAACGGGTGAAGACCTCCATGGCATTTGCATCATTCAGTCCGATGAGCTGGCCCCAGGTTTTCACATTTCCCGTAATAAAGATCCCATAGAATTTATCCTTTGTAACACCGGCAGCCTGGATCGTCTTAACAAGCGGGTTAGATGCGTTCATCACCGGCAGTACGGCGTCTTTTGCACAAGCCAGGGACCAGGCGCCTTTGGACCTTTCCTCAGAGCTGACTTCCTTGGAATACATCCCCAGGTCGACCATCTTTGAAAGGGCATCGGCCATGCCTTTACCGGCTCCTCCAGCGGAGATGTTGATTGTAACACCGGGATGAATCTTACGGAACTCCTCAGCCCATCGTATGGTCAGAGGATACAGGGCAAATGCCCCTGAAATGGTAAGCTTTCCTCGGAGCGAATCTTTTGAAGCGGCTGAGTTATCGTTATGTTTACAGGAAACAAAGATAGCTGATAAGAAGGCAAGCATCAATATTACAAGTAGTTGAGAAGAGAGTTTCAATTTCATGCCGGGTGGAAATTTTTGCGAAATTATTTCAAAAGAATTCAAGCACGAGGAAGAATCCTTAAAAGGTGAAATATTTCACTATAAAAGATGATTTATAATAGCTTCTTCGCGAATGCCTTCGGCTTCAGCCTTATAATTCCTGACGATCCTGTGCCTGAGTACCGGCACAGCCACAGCTCTCACATCCTCGATATCGGGAGAGTATTTACCCCTGAGGACTGAATGGCATTTAGCCCCGATAATGAGGTATTGGGATGCCCTCGGACCTGCACCCCAGGTAAGGTATTCTTTTGCCCAGTTATCAGCAGATGCAGTGCCGGGCCTGGTTTTGGAAGCAAGGCCCACAGCATAGTTATATACATTCTCGGGGACCGGTATTTTGCGGATCAGGTTCTGGAAGAACAGGATCTCGGCTGAATTCAGCACGATTTCAGGCTTCCTGGATGTATCCGTAGTCGTCATCTTCATGATCTTTATCTCTTCCTCATGCGAAGGATAATCGAGCCAGATATTGAACATAAAACGGTCGAGCTGGGCTTCGGGCAAAGGATAGGTCCCCTCCTGCTCTATAGGGTTCTGGGTTGCCAGAACGAAAAACGGTTCATCCAGGTGGTATGTCTGGCCGGCTACCGTGACAGCCTTTTCCTGCATTGCTTCGAGCAGCGCACTCTGGGTCTTGGGAGGTGTACGGTTAATCTCATCCGCCAGGATAATATTTGCAAAAACAGGTCCTTTGATAAAGCGAAAATGCCTTGATTCATCGAGGATTTCGGTGCCGATGATATCCGAAGGCATCAGGTCGGGAGTGAACTGTATACGGTTAAAACTCAGTCCAAGCACGTTCGATAAAGTATGCACCATGAGTGTCTTCGCCAGCCCGGGAACTCCAACCAGCAGGCAATGCCCGCGGCTGAACACCGAGATCAGCAGGCCGTCAATGACTTCCTTCTGGCCTTCAATTACTTTTGAAATCTCCTGCTTAAGCTTTTCATATTTCTCAACAAGGGCATCGACAGCCTCAACGTCGGACTTATATTGGATTATATTATTGTTTAACGTATCCATTTCCTGGTAAATTCACAATGTTGGTACTGATCGGCAATCCTGACATAGGTGCCGGGTAATTTCTGGTTCACCCAGTCATTCACAACCTTCTGTTTTTTCTTGTCAAGCGCTATCACCTGGATGCTGGTATAATCATTTTCAAGATTTGCACGATGCGGTATGGTCCTGTCTTTCAGGTAATAGATCCGGTATTCCTGCTTGCCTCTTTCGGTTTTCATCAGTACCGGGGCGCTGATCTCACCTGGTTTCAGTTTATCCACGATGAAAAACAGCTTTGGATCCAGTTGTGAAAGCTGTGCCGCCTCAAAGCGGGTGTTGCCCGAGACATTGTTGACCAGCAGTCCGCCGTTATTCTTTGAAGGATCATCTGAATATTTGACCACCGCCTGGTCAAACGTCAGTTTCTTCGTGGTGAGCAGCAGGGCAACGCTGTCAAGAGTCACCTTTGCCCTGTTCAGGTTGGCAATAGAGACCTGGGGTTGCAGAAGGATATGCCTTACATTGATATATTCACCCCTTCGTTCGATCAGCTGGATTATATGGAATCCATCCTCGGTTTCGACAATGTCGGAGACTTCACCCGGAGTTTTCAGCTTGAAGGAAGCAGCTTCAAATTCAGGCCTCATATCACCTCTTTTAAACATACCCAGCTCACCTCCCTGCTTTGCCGACCCGGGATCTTCGGAATACAGAACCGCAAGGGTTGCGAACTCATCCCCCTTGGCGATCCTCTCTTTGAATCCCTTGAGTTTGTTGATGACTATCTGTTTTTCGGCCAGGCCGATGAGGGGTTGTTTGATGATCTCGCCAATCTCAAATTCGGCATTGATCAGAGGGATGCTGTCCTTATCAATTTTTTTATAAAATGACCTGACTTCGGACGGCGTGATCGTAACATCCTTTGTGATTTTACCTTCTTCCTGTTCGGTGAGCATCTGCTCCCTGATGATCTCTTTCAGTTCGTTTTTGATCTCGAGGAGGGACTTCCCGTAATATTCCTCCAGTTTTTCGGGAGAACCGGCCTGGGAAATAAAATATCGCATACGGCGGTCCATTTCACTTTCAACCTGGGCATCAGTAACTTTAATACTGTCGACCTGGCCCTGGTGCAGCAGGAGCTTCATATAAAGCAGTTTATCAAGGATCTGGCATTTCATCCTTTCGGGGCTGCCTTTGATAACTCCCTGGGCACGAAGCTGAAGGTACTGGGCCTCGATATCGGATCTCAGGATCATATTCCCTCCAACCACGGCCACAACACCATCTATAACCGTGTCCTGCGGCTGCTGTGAAAATCCTTTAAAAGGGGTGGAAAGGTTCAGAAAAAGAAGCAGGCAGAGGATGAATCTCAATTGCATGGGAATGAATTGCTTATTGAATTTAAAATACTTCAAAATCGTTTTGTTTCAGGGCATTCTGGTAAATATAGTCGTGCATTTTCCCAAGCAGTTCCATTTTCCTTTTATTCAGGATAATATTATGGATCTTTTGCTTTTCGAGTTCCAGGGGTGAGTTACTATCCTTGAGGCGGTAATCGCTGAAGCGGATAAGCCAGGTGAATGTCGCGTCGCTGACCTCAACATGCTTGTTCTTCTTCAGAAAGTCCTCCCTGTCGGCAGGCCTCAGGGGAACCTGGTTTACCAGGTCACTGAAAAAGATCCATTTCTGGTCATCAATGAAATAGCCGAACGATTGCTGCTCGCAAAGATCAGCGAGTTTGTTGCGGTCATCCGGTTTATCGGAGATCAGCAGCAAACGGGCCTGGGGGATGAACTTCGATTTAAGCGGAAGTTTGGCATACTGCACTCTTACAATGATGTCCCTCACGAGGAAGGTGTTCTGGTTGGTATTATAATAATTGCTGATCTCATCCTCGGTCACCACGGTGTCGAGTTTCTGGTGGATTAGCTGGTTTTCGTATTCAAAGATGATGAGGGAATTCTTGTAATTCTCAAGCTGTTTGGAAAAATCCAGTTGGGAGCTCTGCAGGTTTTTCCCTGCCTGGTGCAGAATGAGTCTTTGCCGCACCCATTTATCCACATACGATTTAACGATCATGATACTGTCGTTCGCGGAGACCCCCGGGCTCACCACCCCTTTCATATCCGATTCATACAGATAATCGTCATACACCCTGGCCAGGGGTCTTTCGGTCTTCTTTTTGAAAAACCCTGAGCAGGAGGTCAGTAAGATAAGAGTGAACAACAGGCTGCGCCAGTACATGATGTGAAGGTGGATTATTTGATTTTAGCAAGGACTTCACGGTTCACGACCACCGGGTATTTGGCCCTGAGGTTGCGGATCCAGTCTTTTTCAAGGTAATTCTGGTAATCGGCGGTGATAAGTCCTCTCGCTTCATTCAGGGTCTTCGGTTCGGATTTGACAATGCGTTTGATATTCACGAACACCACGCCATTAGCGGTTTTAATGTCATTTGAAATTCCGGGAACCCAGGCCACCGTGTCGACATACTGGTTATCCTTTTTCGAGAACTTTCCCGATTCTATTGAAAGGACCTTCAGGGTATCTGAATTGATCTCTTTCAGGATGTCATCCTCCTTTAGGTTGCTCTTGATGAAGTTTTTAACTTTCTGAGAGAGGGCCGGGTTTTTCAGGGTGAAAATGCTTGCTTCAACCCTTTGTCCCCACATATAGTTATACTTGTTTTTCAGGTAAAAATCCTGAAGACCGGTGGTATCTTTGATGGCCTTGGACCAGACTTTCTGATCGGTAAGGTCGAACAGCAGGATACCGTCGCGGTATTCTTTCATCAGGGCTTTAAAGTCTGGGTATTTTGATTCAAGAAAACCGTCTTCATACTTCAGTATTCCTTCTTCGAGGAAAGCGTCGTACTGTGAATTTACATAAAGCCTGATCTCTTTTTTCTCCTGCTTTTTCTGCTTCATGAGCAGGTACCTCGTAAAGTCCTTCTGGGTATAGGATACCTTCCCTATTGTGAACATCACATCGTATTTTCCATTGGCAGCTGCAGAATTCCAGGTTCCATAAAAGATGCTGTCGGTGACAAGGGTGTAGAATTCTTCTTTTGCTTTGGGGTTTTCGGTGAAGCCGTATTCAGTTTTGATACGTGCGAGGACGGCATCGGTGACCTGCTGTGCACGGCTGTCTTTCTGAACCCTCTGTTTCAGTTCTGCTTTTTCTTCATCGAAAGTTCCGATAGGTTTGCGTTCAACCAGTTTGATGATATGCCATCCGTAACCCGGTGTGAGCACAGGGGTTGAAAAATCACCTACGTTCTGTATCGTTGCAATGGCTGCGATGAATTCGGGCATCAGGCGGTTGACGCCGCGTTTCGGGAGGACTCCTCCTCTTGAGGAAGACCCCTTGTCTTCGGAATTCGTTTTTACGAGGTCTTCAAATTTAGCTCCGCCTTTAAGCAGGACGTACAATGAGTCAATCCTGGCTTTCACCTTTGCCGAGTCGGCAGCAGTTGCGTTCTTGGGAAAACCCAGGAATAGGTGGGCAACCACGAATTCATTCAGTGCAGTGATATGGTCGGTCACTTTAACGATGTGGAAGCCATAATCGGTCCTGACCGGTTTCGAGATATTACCTGATTCGGTATTGTATGCTGCGGTTTCAAAGGGATACACCATGTCGAAAACAGTGAAATAACCGAGGTCGCCCTTGTTCCCTTTCATGAACGGATGCTGGGGTGTGGCTTCGCGGTCTTTGGCTGAAGGATCTTCGGAATACTCCAGGACCACATCTTCGAAGCGTGCCCCTTTGAGGATTTTATCCCTGGCTTCAATTGCCTTGTTGAGGGCGGCGAGGGTATCCTTGGGGGATGATTCCGGCTTTAGTTTGAAAAAGATATGGCTGGCCCTGAGATCGTATTTTTTACGATCATAGGCTTCCCTGACCAGGCGGTCAAGGGTGGCTTCGTCGGTGAAATACGGCTTGGCAAGTTGTTCACGGTATCCATCGAGTTCTTTAACGAAGGATGACACGGTATCGAGGCCAAGCTGTTCGGCCTGTAGCACTTTAAGTTTGAAATTAATAAAAAGGTCCAGGTATTCGTCCATGGACTTTTTGTCTATCGATTCGCCCTTGACATTGTTTTTCTGGTAGATTGACATGAATTCACCTACAGTTACAGGTTTCCCTGCGATAGTCATGAGGGTTGTGTTGTTATCAACCTGGGCAGCGGCATTAAGGAAGAACAGGAGAAAAAGCATTAATCCTGAAAATTTCAAGCTCATAGTTTTTATCATTTTATTTTATCTTTAATAATAACGCAAAAATTCGGAAAACATTATTAACGGCTGTAATTTGGTGCTTCGCTGATGATGGTTACATCGTGGGGGTGGCTTTCGGTCACACCTGCTGAGGTGATCTTGATGAAGCTGGCTGTTTGCAGGGCGTCGATATTGGCCGAGCCTGTATATCCCATGCCGGAGCGGAGGCCGCCTGTCATCTGGTAGATCACTTCGCTGAGTGAGCCTTTATAGGGCACCCTTCCGACTATACCTTCGGGGACCAGTTTTTTGATGTCATCTTCCATATCCTGGAAGTAGCGGTCTTTTGATCCGTGCTGCATGGCTTCGAGTGAGCCCATGCCCCGGTAGGTTTTGAATTTACGGCCTTCGTAGATGATGGTTTCGCCCGGGGATTCATCCACGCCGGCGAAGAGGGAGCCGGCCATGATAGAAGAAGCTCCTGCTGCCAGGGCTTTGACGATATCGCCTGTATACCTGATGCCTCCGTCGGCTATCACGGGGATGCCGGTACCTTTGAGGGCTTTTGCAACCTGGTAGACGGCGGTAAGCTGGGGTATGCCGATGCCTGCTATGATCCTGGTAGTACAGATAGAGCCGGGACCTATCCCGACTTTCACAGCATCCGCTCCTGCTTTTGCAAGATCTTTGGCGGCTTCGCCCGTGCCTATATTCCCGACGACCATATCGATATTGGGATATGCGGCTTTGATTCTTTTAGCCATATCCATTAAATTCTTGGTATGGGCATGGGCGGTATCTATAACGATTGCGTCAACGCCTTCCCTGACGAGGGCGGCGACGCGGTCGAGGGTATCGGAGGTGACTCCTACTGCTGCAGCGACGCGGAGCCGCCCCAGGGTATCTTTGCAGGCATTTGGCCTGGCTTTGATCTTGATGATATCTTTATACGTGATAAGTCCGACCAGGCGGTTGTTCTTATCGATGACCGGTAGCTTTTCAATTTTATATTCCTGGAGGATCTGTTCAGCCTTTTCAAAATTCATGAATTCGCTGATCGTGATCACCTTGTGCGTCATTACTTCTGTGACGGGCCTGGCCATATCACGCTCAAACCTCAGGTCACGGTTAGTAACTATCCCTACCAGTTCCTCGCGGTCGTTCACCACAGGGATACCACCAATGGAATGTTCTTTCATCATGGCCAGCGCGTCCCCGACAAGGGCCGATACATGCAGGGTCACCGGGTCGAGGATCATCCCGTTCTCAGCTCTCTTTACTTTTCTCACCTGCAGCGCCTGGGATTCAATTGACATATTCTTGTGAAGCACTCCAATGCCGCCTTCCTGCGCCATGGCGATGGCCATACCCGATTCCGTAACCGTATCCATGGCAGCGGAAACAATAGGAATATTCAGGCGGATGTTTTTTGAAAGGGATGTTGAGATATCCACTTCCCGGGGGAGCACCTCGGAATATGAAGGGATGAGGAGCACATCGTCGTATGTAAGTCCTTCACCCAGAAATTTATTAGCATCAGTAAACATAGGCCTCAAAATAAAAGTGCAAAGGTACGAAAATGACCTGAATTTCCTGCACAACAAAAGCAGATCATTTTTATCCCGTAAAATTGTATTTTTGATAACAGAAAAAGGCTGAACCTCCTATGAAACGTACCCTGCTGTCAACCCTGATACTAATGATCCTGTCGCTGAGCAATTCATACTCCCAGGAATCAACTGAAACCAAACATATCACCCTGCCCAACGGCTGGGGTATCAGCCGAGTAGGTGAAAGCCTGAGGCTGGGGGACCTTCCTCTTAACATTGCAGTTTCATCTTCGGGCCGGCTCCTGACTGTGACCAATAACGGGGAAAGCGACCAGGGCATCTATCTTATCGATGCATTTGCACGTAAGGTCCTTGACACGATAGTGATCAGGGCTGGCTGGCTTGGCCTGGCTTTTTCCAAAGATGAAAAAACACTGTACGCCTCGGGAGGGAACAGGAACATCATCCTGAAGTTTTCATTAAAGAACAATAAACTGGCCCTGGCCGACAGCCTGGTATTAGGCAAACCCTGGCCCGAAAGGATCTCCCCCACCGGTATTGCGCTCGACGAAAAGAAAAACCTGCTGTATGTAGTCACCAAAGAGAACAATTCCCTGTATTTACTTGACCTGGGGAAAAAGCAGGCCAATGTTCGCTTCAGCCTTGAAGGGGAAGGTTACAGTTGCATGTTATCCGGCGACAGCCGAAGCCTATATATCAGTTGCTGGGGATGTGGTAAAGTTCAGGTTTTCAATACTGAAACCAGAAAATTTGTTGCATCGGTCAAGGTGGGCAGCAATCCTAATGACCTCTTTATCAGTAAGAACTCAAAATTCCTTTACGTGGCAAATGCCAACGACAATTCAGTTTCATGCATAGACCTTAAATCAGGCAAAGTCGTCGAAACTCTGAATTCGGCCCTGTACCCCAACTCCCCTGCAGGCAGTACCACAAACAGCGTGGCCTTAAGCGCCGACAATAAAACCCTTTACATTGCCAATGCCGACAACAACTGCCTCGCGGTATTCGACGTTTCAAAACCCGGTAAGAGCCTCAGCAGAGGCTTTATCCCCACGGGATGGTACCCCACCTGCGTTCGCGTGGTCAACAAAAAGCTATGGGTGGCTAACGGCAAAGGCTTTACTTCCATGGCAAATCCCGGGGGGCCGAACCCTGCTGTAAGAACCCAGAAAGTCAACGCACAGCTGAGCGACAGTCGCAAACCTCCTAAGATCCAGTATATCGGCGGTCTGTTCAGGGGGACGATGAGCATCATCCCTGAGCCTGATGCGAAAAAGCTGGCTGAGTACTCGGCTATGGTATATAAAAATACTCCTTTCACACTTGAGAAAATAAACAGTATTCCCGACGCCAGGGGGACTGCAATTCCCGATCTCTCTTCGGGCAAATCTCCAATTAAATATGTGTTTTACGTGATCAAGGAGAACCGCACCTACGACCAGGTGCTTGGCGATGTTAGTGAAGGCAACGGAGACACGGCCCTTGTCCTGTTTGGTAAAAAGATCACTCCCAACCAGCATCGGCTCGTGAAAGATTTTGTTTTACTTGATAATTTTTATGTGGATGGCGAAGTGAGCGCCGATGGACACAACTGGAGTATGGGCGCATATGCGACAGACTACCTCGAAAAGACCTGGCCCAGCGGTTATGGCGGAAGGGGTGGGGATTACGATTCGGAGGGCACGCGGGGGATTGCCAACAATAAAGACGGGTTTATCTGGGATTTCTGTGCCAGGCAGGGAGTTTCGTACAGGACATACGGTGAATTTGCCGATAATTACAAGCCTAACATCCCGGTGCTTAAAGATCATTACTGCAAGTATTTTACCAGCTGGGACCAGGATGTGATGGATACCATGCGGTTCACCCAGTGGAAAAGAGATTTCGACTCATTGCTTGCGGTTGGCGCTGTTCCACGGCTGAACACCATACGTCTCATCAATGACCATACCCAGGGCTTGAAGGCAGGGAAACTTACGCCTTTTGCGCAGGTTGCCGATAATGACCTTGCCGTGGGAAAGCTGGTCGAATACCTTGCAAACTCATCCATATGGAATGAAAGCGTTATATTCATCCTCGAGGATGATGCCCAGAACGGTCCCGATCATGTGGATGCCCACCGAAGCCCTGTGTACATTGCAGGGGGATATGTAAAAAGGAATTTCATTGATCATACCCCATACTCAACTGCCTCGGTGCTCAGGACTATTGAGCTGATCCTGGGCCTCCCTCCCATGAGCCAGTACGATGCAGCGGCAACCCCTTTATGGCGTTGTTTCACAGCTAAGCCTGAGCCCTCGGGCTTTAAGGTTACGGGGCCTTTTGTGGACCTTGGTGCAAAGAATATTGTCCTTAACCAGTGGCAGAAGATGAGCGAGGAGTTTGATTTCAGCCGGGAAGACAGGGCTCCCGATGAGCTTTTGAATAAAGTGCTGTGGTTTGCTGTCAAAGGAGACAACCCACCTTACCCGGGTCCTGTAAGATCAGCTTTTGTTAAACCTGTTCTTAAGGATGACGATTGATATGAAAGTGAGTCAAATCACCGATCCCATAAAAGACCTGGCCGAAAGCGGCAAGTTGGCAGGCTTGCTGCTGATCCTGGCAACTGTATTATCTATTTCGCTGGCCAATTCAGGACGTGCCGAATCCTATCTAAGCATCTGGCATATGGAGATAGGTTTTGATTTTCTGCATTACAGCGTGCTGCACTGGATCAACGACGGGCTTATGGCCATTTTCTTTTTCCTCATAGGGTTGGAGATCAAACGGGAGCTGCAGGACGGGGAACTCGCCGTTAAAGAGAAAGCAATCCTTCCCGTTCTTGCGGCACTTGGAGGGATGCTGTTCCCGGCCATTATCTTTTTCCTGTTCAACACCGGGTCGGCAGAACGCCTTAACGGCTGGGCAATACCCACCGCCACTGACATTGCCTTTTCGCTGGGGATACTGTCATTGCTGGGTAAGCGAGCACCTTTATCCCTGAAGATCTTTTTGACCGCCCTGGCCATAATAGATGATCTCGGGGCTATCGTCATCATTGCCACTTTTTACACCCATAATCTTCATTTCCTGATGCTGGGCATTGCGGTATTATTTGCCATGTCGATGTTTGCATTGAACCGATTTAAAGTGAAGTACCTATTCTTTTATGTTATTCCCGCCTTGGGATTATGGTATTTCATTCTGAAGTCGGGGGTGCATCCCACCATTGCAGGAGTGGTGGCTGCCATGTTCATCCCTAAGGGAATGGCACACAAGCTCGAACTCAGCCTGCACCGGCCTGTAAACTATTTCATACTTCCATTGTTTGCTCTTGCAAACACCGCCATCCCCCTGGTCTTCGACAGTTCAAGGGTTTTCAGCGGGTTGACAGCAGGAATCTTATTCGGGCTTCTCCTTGGGAAGCCCCTTGGGATAACCCTCTTCTCCTGGATTGGGGTCAAAACAAAGATATCCGCCCTGCCGGCAGGCGCCGGCTGGAAGCAGCTTGCCGGGACCGGGCTTCTGGCAGGCATAGGGTTTACCATGTCGATCTTTATCGCAGGTTTATCCTATAAAGAACCTGCAGTCCTCGATATATCAAAGCTCTCTATCCTTGCAGGGTCTACCCTTTCGGCTTTGTTCGGGTTGGGCTTTCTATATTTACTTGGCAAAAAAAAGTCCGGCAGGTAAACCTTTCAGTGTATGTCAAAATCGCAGGCCAACAGCGTTTCAGGATCTTTTTCCGATTCGGTCGGAAGAAAGATACATACCGGAGACAGGAACGTGAATATGAAAGCTGAAGTTTCGGGGCCGCCGGTTTTTCGGAACCTCGCCGCAGCCAGGAAGGTATATAAGAAAGCAGAAGTTTCGGGCCGCAAATTGTCGAAACTTCAACAGGCACATAATAATCGCTGGGAGGAATCAAAGGAATACGCCCGCATAGCCACTTCCGATCCCCAAGCTAAACAGCTGGTATGCAAAATTGGCCGAAAATAAAAAGTATAAAGGAGCATGGCATTATGCCATAAAAGATTACTATAACCTGCCGGAGATCAGGCAGATCACCATAGCAAAACCGAAGACCGGGGCAAAATCCAGGATGCGTATAGATGCCCGCGACCTTTTTAAAGTGCAGAGTGTGATGGTCTGCCTTATAGGATCTGATGGTACAATGATTGAAAAAGGGAATGCGGTTTACGACACCCTGGAACTTTTATGGTATTTTGATTTCATGCAGGATATGGAAACCCAGGGTATGAAATTGACGGTGATGGTCCTTGACCTGCCCGGGAACATCGTTTACAGGGATCTGCTCCACCCCTATTCCGTTAAAGATGAGTCAGTCTTAGGCGGTTTTTACACAGCAACAAAGAAGAAGAAATACGTAAAAAGTCAGCTCAGACCCCGGCCACTTTAATGTTTTCAGTAACTTATTCATAGGTTATCCATATAAAATCAGACTTCTCCACTTTTCTTCAGCCGAGGTGACCAATAACCCGTCACAGTCGGATGACAAAGGGATAATAATTAAGGAAAGCTTAGAGAAAAGATAAGGAAAGGTTAGAGAAACAAACTTAGATTTTTCGTTTTGCAAGCCTGCGGTTACCGGTAAGGGAAAAAATAGCCCGGCCTATCCTATATTGCTGTTAAGTGGTCTGTTTCATTGAATAAATTGGTATTAACCCCAGGGCAGAGCCCTTGACCCGGGTTCCGCCCCAGAGGGGCAGGGAATTTACCGGTAGTAATTCAAAAATACAAAATCACATGATGAAAAGCAAACAATATTATAGAAATAAAAAAATGAAATCCAGCGGTAATGGCTCACAATAGAAGATCGCATAAGTACCTCGAAAAAATTAACAATACAAAACTAACGGGTTCCATTCCTTGCAAATCAGACAACTTCATTTCCCTTGAAAGGTTAGGACTGAAGATCATGGAAAGGTACGTGACGGTAAGATTATCAATTTTTATTTAAACGCATATATCACTTTTTTATTAAAGCCGGATTAATCTGTGGCGTTTATCTCTAATAATGACATTTAACGAGTGAGAATTATATCGCATTTATTCATTTATCACAAATAAATCATATAAATAAATGATGGTAACCCTGTAAAGCCAAATTCACATATTTCGCAGTAAGACAACGATTTAAAAAAACAATAAAAATGCAAGAAGAAAGTAAGACAAGCCATCAGGATGAGGTAATTGCGACCGCAACCGGGCATAGAATTTTACTAAAACTCAGGAAACAGGCAAGAGACATCGAATTCATAAGAAGTTTACCGAATTCACGATGGGATAAGACAGCATTTTGCTGGGTAGTTATTCAGAATCAGCAACATATAGACAAATTATGTCGGTATTTTGGTAACAGGCTTCAGTGGATTGAAAAACCAGGGACAGTAACAGGCACAATTACCGAAAGTGTTCCTATAGAAAAGAAAACTCTGTTTATGGTAAAATACGATAATGGAAGGATCAGATTATATTTTCAATTTAACCAGGACCTTATAACGCATATAAAACAGCAGCCGTTTTATTGTTGGGATTCCGATACTCATACCTGGACACTACCCCATACAGAGAAGATAATTGGGAAATTGGTTAATTTTTGTAAAGCCAAGGGCTGGAAATACAAATATGTTGAAAACATCCGCCAGATACAAAGAAGCAACCGGTTGAAGCCAGAAAATGTTGCAAACTACAAACAATGTCCGGATATTTATTTAGAGAAACTTACGGTCTTAAGGTACAGTAAAAACACAATAAGGGTATACACTGAATGTTTTAAAGAATTTATCAACTATTTCAACGATAAGGATATCAACGACATAACACAGTCCGACATCCTGGATTATCAGAGATACCTGGTAGAAAAGCGAGGTGTATCAATTTCATATCAGAACCAGTCTATAAATGCTATAAAGTTTTATTTCGAAAAAGTTTCAGGAGGAAACAGGCAGACATATTATGTAGAACGACCCAGAAAAGAAAGGACGTTACCGGAGGTATTAAGTGAACAGGAGGTTATATCTATTATAGATTCGATTCAGAATTTAAAGCAGAAATGTATGGTTATGACGGCATACTCAGGAGGGTTGAGACTTGGAGAGTTAATATCATTAAAAATCAAGGATATAGATTCAAAGAGGATGTTGATAACGATCAGGCAGGCAAAAGGGAAGAAAGACAGGGTAACCATATTATCGGAAGTTTTGCTTGAATTATTGAGGAAATATTATAAGGTTTATCATCCTGTGGAATATTTATTTCAGGGGGCAGCAGGAGGTCAATACTCTGAACGTAGTATTCAAAATGTTTTGCAACGGGCTTGTAAAAAAGCCGGTATCCGTAAACATGTGACCATGCATACACTGCGGCATTCTTTTGCAACACATCTTCTTGAGAACAATACAGATATCAGGTACATACAGGAACTTTTAGGGCATACGAATCCTAAAACCACTCAAATTTACACACATATCACAACCAGAGGTCTTGATCAGATTCGAAGTCCGCTTGACAAATTGTTAATAAAAAAGCCCTGATCAAAGTAGAAATATATCAGGAAAGATTATATTTGTATTAAATATTGCAATTATGTTAAGAAACAGTTGGTTAGAGAGTAATGTCAAAAATCAATAACCGAAATCCAAAAAAAACTAAATATCTTCTATCTGCCATAAAGCGCATACACAAACGTTAGTTGAAATGGAAATTTTGCTTTTCCCAAATTGTAGACTATCTTTGTTCAATGATCAATAAGGATAATATTACCAACATACTAAAAGCTAACAAGTTAGATTTGTTAGCCAGGTATCATTTAAAGTCAATTGGAATCTTCGGCTCCTTTACTAGAGAAGATTTCAAAGATGATAGTGATATTGATATCCTTATTGATTATGATCAACCCCTTGGAATTGAATTTATTGATTTGGCTGAAGAACTTGAAAAAATTCTTAATCTAAAGGTCGATTTAGTTTCCAAAAATGGGGTTAAGCCAAAGTATCTTGAAGAAATTCAAAAAGATCTCGTTTATGTCTAAACGGACTCCCAAGTTATTGCTTGAAGATCTTATTGAATCTGCTGAGAAAATTCTTCAATACACTAAGGGAATATCCTTTGAGGAATTTTCTAAAGACAATAAAACTGTCGATGCTGTAATTAGGAATTTTGAAATTATTGGGGAAGCATCGAATCTATTACCGGATGAAATAAAAGATAAATATTCGGAAATTGATTGGCACAGAATTCGTGGGTTCCGTAATCGAATTGTTCATGATTATTTTGGAGTTGATCTTCAAATTATTTGGAAAATTATTTTTGATCAAATCCCGGGTCTTATTACCGAAATTTCCAAGATTATCCACTATTTCTGACAATAAATTTCCACTTCAACTAACGAATCGCTAACCGCAACAAAACCAAGGTATTGTTGCTTTGCAAAGGTTTCACCTTTGCTGCGTTTAGCGATCGGGCGTTGTGTGCAACCATAACAAACGCCGACAAAAATTCATTTTTGCATATGAAAAGACGAAATTTACTAATATTAAACAACTTGATTATTGCCACTTTACTTATAATAAGATTGATGGTGTTTGGATGGCTTTTATTAATTATTGGATTATTTGTGATTATGCCAATTACTGTTCTTCATATAGTTGCTACAAATAAAGGGTTTAATAAATATTCAAAGCTTAATGAAAATGAGAAGCTAATTTTATGGATGAGTGTTTATTCGTATATTCTTTTTATTCTGTTTCAATACGAAATGGATGATAGATCAGGGTATATTATTATTGATGAGTTTGTAAGGAAATATATTATCGGATCTTATGATTATGTCTCTGACTTTTCAAATATTTCATTGATTATTTCATTAATTACAGGCCTTGTAATTATTGTAGCTGATATCTTTATACTAAGAAGAATAAAAACATTGAATAAAGAAAAGTTATTGAAAAAGTAAAAATGGCTGCACACAACAAATCGCTAACCGCAACAAAACCAAGGTATTGTTGCTTTGCAAAGGCGCTGCCTTTGCTGCGTTTAGCGACCCACCGTTAGGCATTATAAAAATTATGAGACGCAATCTCCTAATATTAACCATAATTATACTTTTTTGTTCTTGCGATTGTTATAACAGATTTCAAGGCTTTGTCTTTGATCTAAAAACTAAAAAACCAATTTGTAATGTAAATATTGCAGGTCTTTCTGATGGGAACATGGTTAATGATTATGGTTGGATAACGGACACACTCAGAATACCAATTATTAAAAATGTTAAAGCCAATGACACTCTAAAGAAATACAAAGACAATTCAACGAAATATAAAATCGAATATTCCCGCAGGAGTGGCCCTTTAATGACTGATTCAAATGGATTTTTTAAAATTGGTTTTTTATCAGGAGGATGTATGTCAATAAGGTTAGTTGCGATAAAGAAAGGATATAAATCAATAATTACAAAAGAATTTCATTCAGGCAGGGATACTATAAAAATCTATTTAACAAAAAATGAATAATTTTTACAATGCCTAACAAGCCGCTAACCGCAACAAAACCAAGGTATTGTTGCTTATCAAAGGCTCTGCCTTTGTCTGCGTTTAGCGGCCGAACGTTAGCAATCATTGAATAATACTGTTCTTTGCAAAGATGTCACCAAATTTGAAATTGACCGTTTTCTTTCCAGCTATTAATAAAACTGTGCTTATTTAAATTCGTAAGTTTGTTTG
>Ga0316226_1000122_pt1 | contig 123050 bp, 96 predicted proteins | sample TBH18017metaG_FD_206009 | JGI IMG/M metagenome (GOLD analysis project Ga0316226, IMG submission 206009) | Freshwater microbial communities from Trout Bog Lake, Wisconsin, USA - TBH18017 | ecosystem: Environmental > Aquatic > Freshwater > Lake > Hypolimnion/Profundal zone | place: USA: Wisconsin...
AATGGGCGCGGTCGCGATCGAGCCGGAATGGACGACACGAAGACGAATCGTGCAGCAAACTCCCACATCTCAAAATCGAGATATGGGGCACCCAGTTCTGAGGAGGTACGCTAAGATATGGGCCACCCGCCAGGCAATGCCATCCCACGACGACACACGCTGCCCGTTCAGCCCAAAAGCATATTGAGTGGTGAACCCCTGACTGGTGACCTGGACACGTTCATTCATGGCGTCATAAGTGTAAACCCATGTCTCAGAAGCGAGTGTTCAGTCTCATGACATGCTTTGCACATTGTCTCGGGACATCCTTTACACTTCTGCGTTCGCGCAGCGGGCGCAGAGGAGTCTGGGATGGCGTGGAATGCGATGGACGTACAGGACCAGCGGGTGCGGTTTGTGGTGGCGGCGAGCGGGCGGGAGAAGCCGCTGGGCGCTTTGTGCTGTGAGTTCGGCATCTCGCGTCCAACCGGGACGTTGTGGGTTCGGCGATACGCCGAGGCTGGCCTGGAGGGGATCTGCGAGCGCAGCCGCCGGCCGCGCAACTCGCCCGCACAGACGCCGTGGGAGCAGGAAGAACGAGTCATCGCGCTGCGCCTGGAGTACCCGGACTGGGGCGCGCGCAAGTTGCAGGTGCTGCTGGACCGCGAAGGGGTGAAGCTGACCCGCAGCACGATTCACCGCATCCTGCTGCGCTACGATCTGGTAGGCGACCGGGACCGGCACACGCAGGCGGTCAAGCGCTTCCAGCGCGAGCGGCCCAACGAACTGTGGCAGATGGACTTCAAGGGGCCGAAGAACTGGCCGCACGCCGTCGGGCCGCTGTCGGTGATCGACGACCGCAGCCGCTATCTGGTGGCGCTGGCAGCGACCGGCAGGCTGGACGGCGGCCTCGTTCGGCTGCAGTTGGAGCAGGCCTTCGAGCGCTGCGGCATGCCCGAGGCGATGCTGATGGACCATGGCACGCCGTGGTGGAACTGGCAGTCGTTCTCCGGACGCACGCACCTCTCGCTGTGGATGATGCGGCAGGGCATACGGCTGTGCTGGAGCGGTGTCCGGCATCCCCAGACCCAGGGCAAGGTGGAGCGCTTCCACGGCAGCCTGCAGCGGGCGCTGGACCGGCGGGGCGGCGTGGGCAGCGAACCGCAGAGGTGGCTTGACGCCTTCCGTTCCGAGTACAACCAGGTGCGGCCGCACGAGGCGCTGGGGATGCAGACCCCGGCCAGTGTATGGCAACCGAGCCCGCGAAGTTACAACCCGGACCCGCCGCCGTGGCAGTACCCGGAAGGCGCATGGGTGCTGAAGGTGGACTGCCAGGGCACGGTCGACCTGCATGGCCGCCGCTGGCGCATCGGTAAAACCCTGGCCGGGGAACGGGTCATGATCCAACCCGTCGAAGAACGATTCCTCATCTTCTTCTGCTCCACCCTCGTCAGGGAAATCAACCCTTCGATCCAGCGTTCGACGATCGTCGAACGCTGGATCGAAACTCCCTCATAAGACCCAAACCATGTAAAGGATGTCCCGAGACAAAACGTAAAGGATGTGTCGAGACTTGACAAAGCGAGACGTGGGGCACCCACAAACAACGACGGAGATTCTGATTGCGCCAGCGAGCAAGCTATCGGGCGAAGTCTTTGTTGCGGATGAGGGCGACGACGGCTGCGAGTGCTATGGCCCACTCTTTCCATGCGGTCTGCGGGTTGGAGCCAAGCGCCTTGACATAGAGGGTGACGGCGAACCCTTCGCGCGGTTCTTCCAGATCGAGAAACGCTGGGCGGAGGACACAATCGAGCGCGGCCAAGGGACGGTCTATAGGAGCAGCGAGGCGCGTGAGTGTGCGTAGCCACTGTTCCTGCCGGTGGAAGGAGCTGAAGAGCGATTGGTCGCGTCCTACCAGATCGATGTAGCTGGCAAAGCCGGCGGGCGCATCGATGGGAGTGAGGTCGAGGTTGCGATGCATCTGCTGCATCTCCTCGTGGTCGAGCGGCCATGCGTCGCACTTGGCGGTGAAGACGGGAGAGCGGGATGCATTGAGAGCACGGAGTGCCTGCATGAGCGGGGGATGGAGCTCGGCCTCGGTGACTGCGTCGTAGTCATGGGGAGAGGAGCGCAGATCGACGAAGGCCGAGTTGCCATCGGGGTCGTGCCATGGGACGACCAGGATTGGGTCATCGGCGGAACATTCGGCAGACCACTCGGCAAGCATGGTTCGATTATCTCAGGGAGCGGATGAACCTCAGGCGTGATCGAGGATGAATCGGAGCAGGGTGGATTCGGCCCAATAGCCGTCGTCCCCATTGCCATGGCCGGGCGTGGCGAGGAATGCGCAGTGGCCACCATGTTGTGATTCGAGGAACGTGATGAATGGGTTGGCCTGTAAGGCGGAGCGTGTCTGCGGTGTGAGGAGTACGAACGGGTCGTCGAGCGCATGCAGCACCAGCGTGGGCACATGGATGCGCTCTACCACACGAGCGGCGGATGCGCGGAAGTAATAATCGTCGGCGGAGGCGAAGCCTGAGTAGAGCGCAGTGATGCGATCGTCGTACTGGCGCAGGGAGCGGACACCGGCGACCATCCTGGGATTGAAGGCGCGGGGAAAGAGGCTTGCCTTGAGGCGGAAGCGCTTGATCATGCGGCGCAGGAAACGCCTCTCGTAGAGCCGGTTAGCGGGACGGTGGAGAGCGTCGGCGGTTGGCCCAAGGTCGATGGACGGCGAGACGGCGACGACGGAATGCAGTGCGGGCGGCGCGTCTGTGCCGAGTTCACCGGCGAGCTTGAGGACGAGGTTTCCTCCCATGGAGTAGCCAACCAGGGCGACTCGCTTCAGGCCATCGCGCTGGATGAAGTGGTGCAGTACAGCTGCGACATCGCAGGAGAGCCCGGAGTGGTAGAGCGTAGGGGAGAGACGCTCTGTACCGCCGCAGTTGCGCATATTCATGCGAATGACGTTGGCGCCGGCGCGCCACATTTTATTAGCGTTGCCGGCGACATACTGCGAATCTGACGAGCCCTCCAAACCATGCAGCAAGATCACCGTCATGCGTTCTGCACGCACAGCCGACGGATGCCAATGGCAATCGCAGAGCACATGACCCGCAATTTGAGAGTCGCTGGCGGGTGAGACTTCGACCAGCTCTGGCACCGCATCCGGCAAGGCGTTTGCGCGTGGCAGGAAATTGCCGGCGATGGTCTGCAGGTGTCCATTGGATAGAAAGAGGCGAGGATGAAAGGGTTGCGTTACGAATCGTGCGGGTGCGAGGACGGATGCACTATCCGCGGAATGATTGGACAGGGAGACGGGTTCGCATTCGGAGGTAGACTGTGCCAACGTGCTGGACGGATCGAAATCGCTTGCGCAGGTCATGGATTCCCTGCTTTGGGGGCGCGGGTGCTGACCGAAGGCAACGCAACGGCAGGAGCTTTATCGGGAACTGCGATAGAGCGTACGGCGAACCGTGGCAGGGTATTGTATGGGTGTATGAAGAGGGATTGGATCAAGGCTGATTGGAACCATGAAGACATGCGGCGAGGAGCGAGCTGGATCAGAGGATATTGGGGCGGCTACTGGGGTTCGAACCCAGGACATCCGCTGCCACAGAGCGGCGTTCTGCCACTGAACTATAACCGCCACACAGATTGATTATAGCATTGGCGCACTGGCCGTGAGCGGTCCAGTCTGAAGCCGGTGGGGTAAGATTGAAAGAGTCGGGGCGTGGCGCAGCCTGGTAGCGCACCTGCTTTGGGAGCAGGGGGTCGTCAGTTCGAATCTGACCGCCCCGACCATTGAAAATGCAGACCAAATCGAGCTTTTCGCACCCAGCGAAAAGCTCGCCGGTGTCGATTTTGAGGGCGGGGAAAAATTCCGCCCCCGCCACGCCGTAGATACCGGGTATCTACCACCAGCGACACCAGGGCGCTTTACCGGCGCGGATTTGTCGGCGATGGTTTTCCGAGGCTATTGCTCCGACCTCCTTTCGCTTCGCTCCAGTCGGTCTCCGCAGAGCATCAAAGTCCCAACAATCCCCTTGATTCTCCTAGTCCAGAAGGCTCCGTACCCGGCTGTCTCCTGCACACACCCACCTGGGGGTAAAGGGAGAGTTATCTACCCGTAGATGCATCGGTTGATTGAGCAATCATCTTGCAAATGAACATTTTGTTGAAAAATCTATCTACCTTACAGGGGGTCTCGTTGTATAGTTTTCTATTCAGCATGAAACCCATATTTCCGACCGCAGAGTGTTAAGTCATGCCTTGGGAAGTTGAGGATATTCGGAACATTGTCCGCGGTGCGGGACTCATCACACTCGCCTTCTCCGCGGGACTCTGGTGCGTGCAGGAAATCGAGAGCAATTACCATCCGACTGCCAGGCCCGCTCCAATATATCGGACTTCGGCGGATTCTAGGGCGGCGTGGGTGGCTGCACACACAGACCCGAAAAGCCGCCAATTTTCTTCGGCACCAAAGCTAGCGCCAAAGCCTACGCCGGTGCCAAAGCAGGTGCCACTCTCGACGGTGAAGTTGATTGGTTATCCAATCCGTGCCATCCACGACTTCGAGGTTCATTTGTATAAAAAGGATGGCTGGTTTGAAACACAGATTCCCATCTCAGCCGGAACGCAAGTTATTATTTGGAACCTCCACGACCAATACAACACTGGATGGATCAAAATCATGATCGGGGATGAGGTGTTCAGTCGCCTTCCTGAACCAGGATTAGGACATGGGATTACTATCGTCGCGGTTTTTCCCGACAACGACACGACGGCCAACAAGGTAAGGTGATGGTCTGCGAGGCCTGATTGACCACGATGCTCTGTGTCACTTGTGTTGCAGTGGAATAGTTAGTGTTGCCTGCCTGGTTTGCCGCGACCACGATGGTGCCCGCTCCAGTAACCAATAGTATGCTGCTGCCGCCGCTGATCGTGCCCGGACCGGAGACGACACTGTAGGTGACTGCGTTGCCTGAGGCCCCACCGGATGCAACCAGCGCAAATGGTGTAACACCGAAGGTGACAGGCGATGTTGGCGCGGTGAAGGTGATGGTCTGTGTGGCCTGATTGATGGTGAGCATTGCCGGTGTGTTTGAGACACTGTAGTTGCCAAGCTTGGAGTTGGGGTCAATCAGTGTTGCGGTGATGGAGTACACGCCGCCCACCGCCGAGGTTGGCGTCGCGGTGGTGGAGTAGGTGGCGGTGATACCGTCTCCCGCGATAACTCCGGTCAGTGTGCCGGTAAATGTGGGAAAAGCCACACCGTAAACGCTGGTTGAAGAGTTGGCCGTTACGTTGAGTGTTGCCTTACCAATCACGAGCGTACCGGTGTTTGTTCCGGTATAGTTGCTGTCGCTGATTGTGCCAACAACGGTGTAGCTACCTGCCGATGTTGGTGCAATCGAACTGCCGTTATAGGTGAAGTTCACCGTCAGTCCACTCGGTGTAGATGTGGCCGTTGCCGCAAGCGGAGAGCCGGTATAGGTGGGCGAGAGACTGCCCAGTGTGACCGTGGCTGTTGCCTTGCCGATCACAAGCGAATGCGTATTGTCGCTGCTGGTGGCAAAAGGTGCACTCGCGTTGTAGACGGCCTGGATAGAATACGTACCTGGGGTCGTACCGCCTGGCAGCGTGTAGGTCACACCGGCAGATCCATTCGTCACTGTGCCGCTGGTTGCGGGAACGCCAATCTGTGTGGCCCCATTGAATACCGCGAACGTTACCGTACCCGTATTCACCGTACCCGAACCACTGGTTACCGATGCCGATAGGGCAAGCGTCTGCGAGTTGGGGTTATAGGCCGCGGATGCAATGGCAGCGGTTGTGGTGGTCGTCGCCGTGACAGTCTGGGTCATTGTGCCCGGCGCAGCCACTGTGAAGTCATAGTCACCCGAATATGTCGCAGAGATGAGATCAGAGCCGGCGGCTAGCAAGGAGGTTGTGCAGGTCGCCCTTCCACTGGAATTCACTGTCACCGCACCGCAACCTGAGATCGTGCTTCCGTTGGCCGTGAAGTTGACGTTCCCCGCAGGAAACATCGGAAAGAAGACAGCGCCGGCGAGTTGGGCCGTGAAGGTAACAGCCGCGTTGACCATTGTGGAGCTCGATGGCGATGCGGTCAGACCGAGAGTAGGAGAAAGTGGGGAGACCGACTGTGAAGCCGAGCCCGGGGTGGCTACTGTGTAGTTGCTGTCGCCCGCATATTCGGCCGTGATGGTAGAAGTACCGGGAGTCAGTGTGGTATCCGTACAGGTGGCACTTCCCGTGGAACTAATTGGTACGGCAAAGCAATTCATGATTGTACCCCCGTGGATTTTGAAGGCCACCGTACCAGACGGGGATACAGCAAGAGAACCTCCTGCGAGTTGGGCAGTAAAGACCACCGGCGTGTTGACGCTCGTCGAACTCGATGGCGATGCAGTCAAGCTAAGAGTCGCAGCAAATGCGGTGACCGTGAAGGAAGCAGTACCTGCGGTGGCTACGGTGAAATTACTATCGCCAGAGTAGGTAGCGGAGACAATCCGGTTGGCACCGGCAGGAAGACTTGACGTCGTGCAAGTCGCGCTCCCGGTGGTTGTGACTGTCACGGCAGGGCAATCGGAGCTCGAGGCCCCGTTAACCGTCCACGTTACCAAACCTGTTGGATGAATGGGAGTCAATGTACCGGAGAGTTGGGCGGTAAAGGTCACCGGTGTGTTGACCGATTGAGGGCTTGCAGGCGATGGCGTGATGCCGAGAGTGATAGCATGTGCCGTAACTGTGAAGGAAGTAGTACCCGCGGTGGCTACGGTGAAATTACTATCGCCGGAGTAGGTGGCAGAGACAATCCGGTTAGCACCGACAGGAAGACTTGACGTTGTACAAGTCGCACTCCCGGTGGTTGTGACTGTCGCGGCAGGGCAATCGGAGCTCGAGGCACCGTTAACCGTCCACGTTACCAAACCCGTGGGATGAACAGGAGTCAACGTACCGGAGAGTTGGGCGGTAAAGGTTACCGGTGTGTTGACCGATTGAGGGCTTGCAGGCGATGGCGTGATGCTGAGAGTTGCAGAAGGCGCGAAGACTGTGAAGGAGATCGAGCCTGCGGTGGCGACCGTAAAGTTGGTATCGCCGGAGTAGGTGGCGGAGACAGTCCGGCTAGCACCGGCAGGAAGACTTGCAGTGGTGCAGGTTGCGCTTCCGGTGGTACTGACCACCTTGGCTGGGCAATCGGGGCTCGAACTCCCGTTGACCAGGAATGTGACCGTTCCGTTGGGTGTGATCGGCGATAAGGTAACTCCAGCGAGTTGGGCGGTAAAGGTTATCGATGTGTTGACCTGTTGTGGACTTGCAGGCGATCCATTCATGCTGAGTGAGGCCGCCGCCGCGTTGACGGTCTGCGACAAAGTGTTTGAGGTGTTGGCGTTGTAGTTGGCATCTCCGCTGTAGCTTGCGGTAATAGAATCGACTCCCAGTTGGAGGATGGAAGTGTGACAGGTCGCTACTCCCGATCCGTTTACTGCGACTGGGTTGGAGCAGTCGGTGATGCCGGTGCCATTGCTGTTGAAAGTGATAGTGCCAGTCGCAGTGGGCGAACCGGCCACGGTTGCCGTCAACGTGACGGATGCGTTCACGTTCGTCGGACTGCCCGAGGATGACAGCGTCACCGCTGGCGTCGCTTTCGTCCCGGTTCCACTCAATGAAATACTTTGCGTGGCGTAAGCAGGAGATGGAGCATTCAGGTTGGTGTCTGTCAGCACCAGCGAGCCGCTGTTGCTGGCCGCAGCAATTGGAGTGAAACTGACGGGTAGGGTGCATATGGAACCAGGCGCGAGCGTTGCTGCGGATGAGCTGCCGGTCGTCAGCAGCGGGCAAGCCGACCCACCGCTACTGTTGAGTGTGAAGTTGGCCGCGATGCTTGGGTTATTACCAGTGGTGGGGATGGGGAAGGTCAGCGACGCATTGCCGGCATTGGTTACGGTCACCGTCTTCGGGCTATCGGAGCTGGTCGACCCCACCGCCGTCGAAGCAAAGCTCAGCGACGGAGGATCGCTCAGGTCGATCTTTTTCACCAGGCTATTGTTGTAATCTGCGACAAAGACATTGCCGCTCCCATCAACAGCCACACCGGATGGAGAACTGAAACCGCTGCCCAAGGTGTTGACGGTGGAACTGCTGGAGACGGCTCCGCCGACCGCCACAATCTCCTTCACCGCATTGTGGCCGTAGTCGGCGACGAAGATGTTCCCACCCCCGTCCACCACAACGCCTATCGGATTGTTAAAGCCACTGCCCACGACGTTGACAGTTGAGCTGCTGGAGATGATGCCGCCCACCGCCACAATCTCCTTCACCGCGCTGTTACCGTAATCGGCGACGAATAGGTTCCCGTTCACGTCCACCGTAACGTCATAGGGGACGTTGAAACCGCTGCCCACGATGTTGACTGTTGAGCTGCTGGAGACAACGCCGCCCACCGCAACAATCTGCTTCACCACGCTGTTGCCAGCATCGGCGACGAAGACGTTTCCACTTCCGTCCACGGCAACGCCGTCGGGATAGTGAAAACCGCTGCCGACGGTGATGACTGTAGAACTGCTGGAGACTACGCCGCCTACCGCAACAATCTCCTTCACCGCATTGTTGGCTTCATCGGCGACGAAGATGTTTCCACTGCCGTCCATCGCCACACCAGCAGGATGACCGAACCCACTGCCCACGGTGTTGACCGTGGTGTATCCGCCTGCCGCCAGAATCTCTTTCACCGCATTGTGATAATGATCGGCGACGAAGACATTCCCGCTGCCGTCTACCACCACACGCATGGGATTGCTGAATCCGCTGCCAAGCGTGTTGATCGTCGTGTTGCTGGGGAAGGTAACCAGGGGTCCTGTACCGGTGCCGCTCAGGTGGACGGACGCCACCAGGACCGGCGCTCCAGAGTTGTTATACAACTGGATCGCACCCAGCCGCTGCCCGGGAACCTTCGGCGTGAAGATGAAGTTCACTGTGCAGGTTTGTCCGGTGGTGTAGGACGCTCCCGCTGCACATGTGCCGCCCGTTGCGTAGACGAAGTCCTTGTTCGCTGCGCCTTTGGTCAGCACCTGGATCGCTGTGGCGAGCGTCGAGTTCAAGGTGGCGCTGGAGTTGATGAGCAGGGTTGCAGTCTGTGTTGCACTGTCTGTCAATATGGGCCCTGTGGGCGCGGTATAGGAGGTTGCTACAACAGTCTCGGTGGCGCTGGCCTGGGTCAAGACGCCGGAGGTAGCCGCGTAGGTATAGCTGCCTGCCGTGTTCAATACAACACTACTTAGGTTGAAGGTGGCTACGCCGCCCGATGCCGTCTGCGTATACGTTTGCGAATAGCTGCTGGGCCCGGTTACTGTCAGCGTGATGCTGTCGGTGGAGGCGACGGCGAGGTTGCTGCTACCGTCCTCTTCCCAGAGCGTAATTGTCGATCCTGCATTTCCTCCAGGGGCGATGTTTGTCGTTGGAGGCGTGGTAAAGACAAGCTGGGTGGGAATAGGGGGTGTCCCCGTGCCGCTTAGTGGGATTGTCTGCGAGGCGTAGCTTGGTGAGGCTGCATTCAGATTGGTATCTGTGAGCACCAGAGATCCGCTGATGGCTCCAAATGTGGCGGGGGTGAAGCTTATGGGCAGGAAACAGGTGGAACCGGACGCGAGGGTACCTGGCGATGAACTGCCGGTGGTAAGCAGAGGACACGCCGATCCGCCGCTGCTATTGAGCGTGAAGTTGGCCGCGATGCTTGGGTCGCTGCCTGTGCTGGGGATGGGGAAGGTCAGCGCTGCGTTGCCGCTATTTGCCACAGTCACCGTTTTTGGGCTGTCAGAGCTGGTCGTGCCCATCAGTGTCGAAGCGAAACTCAGCGACGGAGGATCGCTCAGGTCGATCTCCCTCACCGCACCAGTTCCAGTATCACCGACAAAGATGTTCCCGCTGCCGTCCACCGCCACACTATAAGGATGGTTGAAGCCGCTAGCCACGGTTCTGACCGTTGAGGTGCTGGAGACGACTCCACCCACCGCCACAATCTCTTTCAATGAAGTATTACTGTAATCAACGACGAAGACATTACCGTTCGCGTCCACCGCAATGCCATCGGGATAAGTGAATCCGCTGCCGACGGCCTTGACCGTAGAGGTGCTGGAGACGACTCCGCCCACGGCTACAATCTCCTTCACCGCACCATGTCCATAATCGGCGACGAAGACATTCCCGCTCCCGTCCACCGCCACGCCATAGGGAGCACTGAAACCGCTGTTTATGGTCTTGACTGTGGAGGCGCTGGAGACGACGCCGCCCACTGCCACAATCTCCTTCACCGCACCATTCATCGTATCTGCGACGAATACATTCCCGCTGCCGTCCACTGTAACCTTCTCGGGTTGGTTGAAGCCACTACCAACGATATTGACCGTAGAATTGCTAGAGACCAGGCCACCCACCGCCACAATCTCCTTCACTAAACTACTGTTTGTATCGGCTACGAAGACGTTCCCGCTCCCGTCCACCGCCACGCCATCGGCATAGCTGAAGCCGCTCCCAACCACGTTGACCGCGGAGCTACTGGAGACCACGCCGCTTACCGCTACAATCTCCTTCACCTTACTGTTACCCGCTTCGGCGACGAAGACGTTCCCGCTGCCGTCCACCGCCACTCCGAAGGGAGCGTTGAAGCCTCCATTTATCCCAATCACGGTCGTGTTGCTGGGGAAGGTGACCATCGGTCCTGTGCCAGTGCCGTAGACATTTTCGGTTGCGATGACGGCGCCGCCCGAGCCAATCAATTGCACCCCGCCCATGCGCAGCCCCGGCCGTGTGGGCTTGAACGTTACGATTACGGTGCAGGTGTCGCCGGCGGAGTAGGTGTGAGACGTACCGTTGGTGGTGCATGTGCCTGTGCCCGCGTCAGTGAAGTCCTTACCGACCGCACCCTGGGTCAGCACGGCAGGCGCTGCGATTGTGCCGCCTGTATCGAAATTGAACATGAGCGTTGCCGTGGGGGGAGTGGTCGTTACCACAGCGACCGAGCCGAAGTTCAAGGGACCGGTGGCGATCTGCTTTACTGCATTGTTGCCACCATCTGCGACGAAGACGTTCCCACTCCCATCCACCGTCACACCAAATGGATTGTTGAAGCCGCTGCCCAGGGTGTTGACCGTGGAGCTGCTGGAGACGATACCGCCCACAGCCACAATCTCCTTCACCGCGAAATTAAAGGTATCGCCGACGAAGACATTCCCGCTGCCGTCCACCGCAACGCTCTCGGGATGGTTGAAGCCGCTGCCCACGGTGTTGACCGTGGAACTGCTGGAGACGACACCGCCCACAGCCACAATCTCTTTCACCGCGCTGTTGCCAGAATCGGCGACGAAGACGTTCCCGCTCCCATCCACTGCCACACCTAGGGGCATTGAGAAGCCGCTGCCTATGGTGACAACCGTGGAACTGCTGGAGACGATACCGCCCACCGCCACAATCTCTTTCACCTTACCGATGCCTTCTCCATCGGCGACGAAGACGTTCCCACTGCCGTCCACCGCCACGCCAAGGGGATAGCTGAAACCGCTGCCTATGGTGACAACCGTGGAGCTGCTGGAGACGACACCGCCCACCGCCACAATTTCTTTCACCGCACTGTTGCTGTAATCGGCGACGAAGACGTTACCGCTCGCGTCCACGGCCACGCCCTCGGGAGTGCTGAAACCGCTGCCCACCGTGACGACCGTGGAGCTGCTGGTGACGCCGCCGCCCACAGCCACAATCTCCTTTACCGCATTGTTGGAAGTATCGGCGACGAAGATGTTCCCGCTCCTGTCCACCGCCGTGCCACGTGGCAGGTTAAAGCCGCTGCCCACCGTGCTCACAATGCCACTGAAGTGCACTGTCTGCGCGTGGGCCTGCTGCTTGCAGAGCTGCAGCACAAACACGCACAGGAATGCAGCACTAAACCAGGCGCGCAAAGCAACCGCGTTCTTGCTTTTTTTTTGATTGTGGAGGCAAACAAAGGGTATCGGCAAGGAATCCAAACGAACAGCTTGGCCCATGATACAAACACACTTTCTAGGGTTAGCAACAGAAGAACTCTGTATCCATACAGTGAACACGCGGGGCTTTAGTTCGAAGTGAGTTCCGAAAAGCTTATGCCTACACGCCCAACACAGAAGTGATAGCCATCACGTTCGATGGGCATCGAGACGTGGTTGAGAATGAGTTGGTATGGACGACACGAGGAGGGATCGTGATACCACACAGACTGCTTCTCAGAAGCGAGATGTGGGGCACGCATTTATGTCGAACTGCCACGGGCGCGGATGGGGCTTGAGGAATCAACTCAGGCCTGTTTTAGCAGCCAGTGTCGACTGGTAAAGTTTGACCGGCGATGGATTGGGGTCACGTTGTCAAGGCGAGCTTCTCACAGCTAGCGAAAAGCTCGCCGGTGTTGATTTTGATCTACAGCGCTACATCTCCCCGCTCACGATTGCGAATGCGAATGGCGTCCTCAACTTTAGTGAGGAATATTTTTCCATCGCCAATCTCACCTGTGGCAGCGCTTTCGATGATTGCATCGACTACCTTTTCGACGCGGTCGTCCGTGACAACGACTTCCAGCCTAAGTTTGGGGAGAAGGCTGATATCGTATTCGCGGCCGCGATAGTTTTCTGTGTGTCCCTTCTGACGCCCATGCCCACGAACCTCGGACACTGTCATGCCCTCTACTCCCAGGACTGCGAGCGCATCCTTCACTTGATCGAACCGATTTGTTCTGATAATTGCTTCTAATTTCATCATGGGAAGCTCCTGAATTATTCGGTTAGCTGGATCGCGAATCAAAATATCTTTACTTTGGACGGAGTGTGCGAGCAGAGATGGCGACCGCAAAGCCTCCATCTCTGCCGCGAGTCATTTGTCCACCGATAGTCCGGCTGGCGAACCAAGGGTAGTAATCACATATTCAGGGTAAGCAGAAATCCCGTGCTCATGCAGATCGAGCCCGTGCAGCTCACCCTCCCTGGAGACCCGTAACAGACCCATCGCGTTGACCGCGTACATCAGTGCCAAGGAGACACCGAATGTAGCGAGAGTGATGATGGTGCTGCCGATAAACTGGGCCTTGAGAAGGGTGAGTCCTCCACCGTAGAAGAGGCCTGTCAGCGCCGCACTGTTGTCTGGGCCGAGTGGACCGGTTGCACCATATTTACCGACCGCAAAAAGGCCCAGGGACCAGGTGCCCCAGATGCCGCATATGCCGTGAACCGGAACTGCTCCGATTGGATCGTCAATGCGGAGCCATTCCAGAAGTTCGACACCGTAGACAACGATGACGCCGGCGATACCACCAAGAATGATTGCACCGGTTGGACTGACCCAGTAACAGGGACATGTAATGGCGACCAGGCCGGCTAGAAAGCCATTGACTGTAAAGCTTACGTCCCAGGTCTTCGTCATCAAGTAAGCCACAAACATTGCTGTAAGGCCTGCGGCGCATGCGGCGAGTGTTGTATTGGCAGAAATACGTCCGATCCCTTCAAAGTCCATTGCAGAAAGGGTGCTACCTGGGTTGAAGCCATACCAGCCAAACCACAGGAGGAGTCCACCAGAAGCAGCAATGGTGAGATCGTGCGGCAACATGGGGCCACCGCCATCGCGTTTGAATTTGCGCCCAAGTCGCGGCCCAAGAACGATGGCTCCGGCAAGCGCGACCATGCCCCCGATAGTATGTACAACCGTGGATCCCGCAAAGTCATGAAAGCTTTGACCGAGGTTAGGCAGGAAGAAGCCCGATGCTCCCATGGTGGCGAGGAAGCCATCCGGTCCCCATGCCCAATGGCCAATGATGGGATAGATGAAGCCGGAGACACCAACGCTATAGATGAGATCGCCGACAAATCCAGTTCGACCGATCATGGCGCCGGAGGTAATGGTCGAGCAAGTATCCGCGAAAGCGAATTGGAATATCCAGAGCGCCAGGAAAGAGACACCCGTGGTTTCGTAGGTAGCAGGCACATCGCGTAGAAAGAACCAGTGATATCCGATGAATCCGTTCCCATGACTGAACATAAAGGCGAATCCTATGGCATAAAACAGGATGCCGCAAAGACAAGTGTCGACGACACATTCCATGAGTACGTTCACGGTTTCACGCGATCTGCAAAAACCTGCCTCCAACATGGTGAAGCCTACTTGCATTCCGAAAACGAGGAACGCCGCGACCAGTGTCCAGGCTGTATTGACAGGATTAACAATATCGTTGCCTCGAAGCACTGCATCGGCAGCAAAGACTTTTTGGCCAAACAGTGCTGGATTGAAGTAGAAGATAGCGCTGGCCAAAATAGCCAGGCCGGCGACTTTTCCTGCGAACAGAACCAGACCATAGCGCCGCCACTCTGGGCTATGCAATCGCTCAATCCAGCGGTTCAGCCTACCCCCGGACGGGGCGACCTCTCGTTTCTTAGCAATAAACCTTCGCAACGTCATAAAGATAAAACAGGCTGCAGCCATGCTGAGGAATAAAACTGTTGTGGCACTCATGTTCATTATTTATCTCCTTGTAGGTAGGGTGAATGCCCGAAATCCGTAAAAAGGTTTAGCAGACAAGCAGAAACTAATAACTCACCTGAAGTTCACTAGAGCCGATTCTTTCCAGCACGCCGTCTTCTAACGAAAATTGAAATCCATACAACTTGGCTCGCATAACAATCGAAATAATTCTGGGTAATACTTCATTTTTCCGGTCGATCCTACCGGTCATCATGAGAGCGGGTGGCTCCAGCTTTGATTCGCGATATATTCTTAAGTCCGCGTGCTGTATAGAAGGGAAAGCGCGAAAGATAAGTTCCCTCATCTTTAAGGCATCGTTCAGGGCCTGCAATGTTATCCGTTCCTCCCGTACATGGGAAGGAAGTTGGAGGTCCCAAGGATCAGAAGGTCGCATAAACCAATCACATTCGACTGAATCATGGATAAGTTCGAAACGCCATAAACGAAGGGGTAAACGTGATAGTTCGCCATATCGCATGTTTCTGCGAATTTCCTGAAAGAATCCGGCGGCATTGAATATTTCTCTCATAATTGGCAATATTTACTTATTGCTGCAACTAAGCCGATGAAATGCAACTATCAGAAATGTGAGTTTGTAGCTTCAGGCAACATAGCTACCGCATAAAATACTTAGCCAGGTAGTATGGCTATTTCTATAGTCAGCGTTCACAGGACGAGCTTATCTACTTATGATTCAGAGAAATGACTTCACCTTCACGACACTAAAGCCGTGTGCACTTTGTAGGTCCAGATAAGTGTCAAAATATTTATGCTGTTCTTAGTTATTAGTTCAGAAAGTAGCATCGCTCAGATGGGCTGTCTATCATACCTTGGTATGGTCGATAGGGCCGCATTCAAAAATATCGGAGGACAAAGGCATGCAACACTGCAAATTCTGGGATATACCGATTCAGTCAATGCCGCTTATTAGGCGAGAGCAGGCTCAATCGATGGAGTTTGTCTGCCATGCGCACCAGGTCTGCAAGTGATTCTGCCTGCATCTTCTCCATCACGCGTCTGCGATGCTGTTTGACGGTGATTTCACTTAGTCCGAGGTCGGCAGCGACCTGCTTGTTCAGCATTCCCCTGGTGACCATGCTCAGGATCTGCCGTTCTCGAGAAGTCAGCGATTGGAAGCAAGTCTGGACCGAATGTTCCGATGCAAAAGCAGCACGCCGCACTCGATCCGATTCCAATGCCTGACCAATACCATGGAGCAGCTCTTCCGGTTGAAATGGTTTGGTCAAGAATTCAATGGCCCCCGCTTTCATGACCTTGCGCACCATGGGTATATCACCATGCGCGGTCATAAAGATGATTGGGATGTGAATGCCTGAGCGCGCAAGTTGTTCCTGAAACTCTACCCCTGTCACGCCGGGAAGGCGCACATCCAGCACCAGGCAGCCAGGCATGTCTTCTCTCCAGGTGGCAAGGAACTCCTGTGTGGAGCCGAATGTTTTAGCGCGTAATCCTACAGACTCCAGCAGATTGGATATTCCTTCGCAGATGGAGGCGTCGTCATCCACCACGAAGACAATGGGGGCGGCATCGATAGGTGGACGGTTCATGACATCACCGGGATCGTGAATTGAAATACTGACCCACCAGCAAGGCGCGGTTCGGCCCATAGTCTACCGTCATGCGCCTCAATGATGGAGCGGCTGATGGAAAGGCCCAATCCAGCACCGTGTGGTTTCGTGGTAAAAAACGGAATAAATAATTTTGCGGTTGTCTCGGCATCCATCCCGGAACCGCAATCTTCGACGCGGACCAATATTTCGTTAAGGCCCACCAACTCGGACGCGATCAATAATTCTCGCAGACCGTCGGTGTGTGTCATAGCGTCTAACCCATTCATCGCAAGATTCAAGAGTACTTGTTGGATCTGCACTGAGTCGCACAGTGTACGGGGGAGATTCAACGCGAGGTGTGTACGGACGATTACATCTCGACGAATTGCCTCATCGCGCAGTAACTGCGTCAGACTGCGTACGATCTGATTAATATCCGCTGCTTCACGTTCCGGCTCCCTACCTTGAAACAGGCCACGAACCCCGGCGACTACCGCGCTGGCGCGGGTGCTCTCTTGTACAATTTTCTCCGCGGTAGTACTGGCTCGCTCAAGATTAGGTGGATTGGTTGCCAGCCATTCTCGGCATGCATATGCATGAGTTACAACAGCGGTGATCGGTTGATTGAGTTCATGGGCGATCGACGCCGCCAACTCTGCCATACTCAAAGTGCGGGATTGTTGTGAGAGTTCAACCTGTGCAAGATTCAAATCATGTTCCGCTCGATGGCGTTTCTCAATGTCGATATGAGTCCCGTACCACCGGACGATAAGTCCTCCAGCAGAAAACTGGGGAATACTACGAATCAAGAACCATCGGTACTGCCCGTCGGCTCCGCAGATTCGACATTCGTCTTCAAATTCGATCTCTGAATTGACTGCATTTGCCCAAGCTTCGCAGAATTCATCTCGATCGTCCCTGTGGATCACAGATAAGAATTGATCTCCGGTCATACCATCTGCCGTACGTCCGGTATATTGCAGCAGATGTTGATTGCAATACTCAATGGTGCCGTCGGCGGCGGCCCGCCAAATCTGTTGTGGAATGGCCTCTGTAAGCAAGCGGAGCTGTCGCTCACTTTCAACCAGCCCTTCATGCGACCGCTGAATCTCCGCAGTGCGTTCCCGAACCCTTTCTTCAAGTTCGTCTCGCGCACGAAGGATTTCAACTTCTGCACGCTTTCTGGAGGAACACAACCAACTAATCACCGTAGCGCAAAGTACATAGGCAAGAAGATAACTTCTGGACTTCTTATCGACCGACATAGAGAAGACCGGCGGGACAAAGAAATAAGCAAACACGACGGTTGAAAAGGCTACGGAGAGAAACCCGGCAAGTGTGCCACCGAACCATGCACTCCCTATGACTGCGCCAAAGAAGAGAAAGACGAATGGATAAGATATTCCTTGCTGAATGAGTAGCGTCCATAATAAGGCCGCATAAACAAAGACGCCGGCGATGGCGGACGGACGAATGCCATAGTCCATCAGTAATTGAGTGACTCGTGATGATTGCCTCGGCATCTACAAATCATACCTCCGAAGCCGAGCTATTTAGGGCATACACGACTGCACTGTAAGCTGCCGACACAAATGATGGTTGTCTGCGCACGAGGAGAGAGCGCATCGAGGCACTTTCTTATAGAGACACGAATCTGGGAGACGACTCTCCCGCTTAAATACCGAACGGCCAGACTTGTTGGACCGTTCTGGAGAAGATTTGTGCATGGTCCTGCGCGGGCAGGAAGTCGAAGTGATCACGATAGAGCGCAACGGTCTGGGCGTATGACTGCTTGGGCAGAGAGATGGGCCAGTCGGTGCCGGCCATCAGACGTTTTGCGCCGAAGACATCGTATAGCTTCTTCACCTGAACGGCGGCATCGGCATACGGATACGCCTGACGCGATAGCGACCACATGTGCGATACCTTCACGAAGACATGCGGATACTGGGCCAGCGCCAGCAGCAGATCCAACTGCTCGGGATGGTCCAGCGGTGTGTCGGCCATGTGGTCGATCACAATCTGGAGATCTGGGTTGGCTTCGATCAGCGGATGGATCTGAGGTAGCCGCGTGGCTGGGATCAGCAGGGTCATCGGCACCTTGAGCTGGGCACAGCGCTTCCACAGCGGCGGCATCAGCGGCCCGGTGAGCCAGTCACCGCCGGGGCCAGCGGCTGGGCTTAGGCGCACACCGCTGAAACCCTGCTCCTGGGTGAGCTTGCTGAGCTGGTCCGGCGCCGCAGGGTCCTCGGGATTGACGCGGCAGACGCCATGGAAGTCCTTGGGGTAACGCTTCAGCACGCTGGCCAGATAGCTGTTGTCCCACTTGTAGTGGATCACCTGAATGCACACCGTCCGCAGCACATTATTGGCGTGCATCAGGTCCAGCAGCATCTCTGCAGAAGCGTCTGCCGGTGAGGGATGGACGCCCGCGGCAAACGGAAACGCCGGATCTGTCTTCCACACATGGACGTGAGAGTCGATGAAGGGTACGGGGGCGGACTGCGCCGGCATACGAGGCGCTAGTGCGGCGGCGGCTGTGGCGGCGGCGGAGGTAGCGAGGAATTGGCGTCGATTTAACATGGGATAAAAGTGTAACGTGCCTTTGTGTACTTTGGCATTTCATGATGCAACATCCTGTAAATGCATACTTTGCCTCCAAATTGAGATGCAGTCCTGGTACGCAATCGGGCAATGTTATCGAAATAAACCGGCATTGATGTGATCTATACGCTGTAACTGTGTGTTTTATGTGACACAATAGTCCAACAAAGCACGGACGCCGACAAAGGACAGGCATATACGACCCGTCAAATTTCTATCGGCATACAAGTGGCACAGGCCCTTGAGGACGATGAAGCAAGTCACCGATCCTTGATTCGGGGAAATAATTTTCCCGCCCCTCATCCCGAGGTTGGCTCAGGCCCTACAGATTCCCTTTATTACAAATGACATGCTGGAACGGTTCGCAGGCCATGCAATACGGGCATGCAATTAGCACGTTAGATTGATGCCATATCCGAGGTGTCTATGGGCACAACTACCGTTCTTGCCATTGGCGTGTATGCCGCGTTGTTCAATCCTGAGCAAGCAGCCTGGCTGTCTGCTGGATACGTCGTCAGGGCGGCAGCTACGGTACGCGATGCGCTTAAACAATTTACGGACGGAGATTTCGATGTCGTCTTACTGGGCAATTCCATTTCGTTGGAGAGCAGGGAGCGACTCGCCTTCCTGATTCGGACATCCGGCTCGCTGGTGCTGGTGGTTTGCATCACAGACACTCCCGGCGATTGCGATGGATTCGCAGATGCGACGATTCGCAATGAGCCGGATCAGTTGCTGCAACGCATCGTAGAACTGTTAGCTATCAAGACCGCGAAATCTTCCATATGTACGGCCAACTATTCACGCCGGGCCATGCGCACCTGAGTTTGATCCCAGAAGAGGCCCAATTTGGCAAAGATTGCATTGTGCGAAAGTTCCCTATTTCGAACATCTATGGAAATCGAATGGATCACGGATCGCAACAAACGCATGCCTGGGGAGTTCTTCAGAGGCATGTCAGCGAAGACGATGAGTGACTTTGAGTCGCTTGCTGCGCAATATTCCTGCCCCATTAAGACGGTCCTGTTGCAGGAGGAGCAGGACCCCACGAGCATTCTGATTTTGCTGGAAGGAAAGGTGAACCTGACCATGAATTCGTTCTCTGGCAAGCGATTGATCCTTGGGATCGCGGTTCCGGGAGAGATACTGGGCCTTACTTCAGCGATCTCTGGCAACCAGTCCGAAATAGGGGCAGAAACGCGCTGCACCTGTATGATTGCGCTGGTACAGCGGCGGGAGTTTCTCGATTTCCTTCTACGTCACCCTATAGCAACGCGCAATGTTGCACGCGAGCTTAGCCAGAACTACACGCGAGCTTGCGACAGAATGCGTATTCTTGGCCTGTCCTCTTCCGTGCCAGGCAAGCTGGCGGCGCTGCTGCTGCAGTGGTGCAGGAGCGGAGTCCGGACAAAAAGTGGCACGAAGATTCGCTGCCTACTGACTCATGGAGAGATCGGTGAATGCATTGGCGCATCCCGTGAAGGGGTGACGCGCACCATGAATGAATTCAAGAGTCGCAAACTATTGGAACCTCACGGCTCTGCCCTCGTCATTCCAAATTGTGATGCACTGGCACACTATGCAGGCATTGGTTAGTTTCCGAGGAATGCGCCAGTTCTACGGATGCTTACTGAGCCGACGGTAGTAGTCGGCGACCGAGTCCTGATATCCCGCTGGAACCGCGTCGGGCTTGCCAGTGCGTGCTTCAGTGGCGGCGTCATCGCGTTGCAACTGGAGTTCCAGTTTGTCGACAGCGCTAAGCACTTCGCGGTGCATCTGCTCCACCATTGCGGGATTCCCGGGGAAACGGCTTGGGTCGAGTTGCTGCATCTGTTTCGTCAGGTCTGCCAACTGTTTGTCGGTTTGCGGGTCGCTCTGCACCAATTGCCGGAGCTGGTTGAGCTCTCGAATGCCCTGCTGATAACTGGCCTCCGTATCGGCTGGATTGCCAGAAGCATCGGTTGGCGCAGATTGTTGCCCGGCCTGACCAAAGCGGTTGTTGCCAGTGTTGATGTTTCCCCACACAGTTCCGCCACCACCGCCACCATTGTTGCGGATATCGCCGCTCTGGCCGGCCACGGTCCGATTGCCGACATCGCCGCCAAATGGAGTGGTGCCGCCTGCACCGCGCGCTTGATTATTTCCACCCTGCTGGCCTCCCTGTCCGTTTCCGCCCTGCTGCTGGCCATTGCGACCCTGTCCCCCCGCATTGCCAGCCTGTTGTCCGCTTTGTTGACCGCCCTGTTGTCCTCCACGTTGACCATTTTGGCCTTGGCCGTTCTGCGCTTGGCCGTTCTGTCCTCGCCCATTGGCATTACCGGCTTGCTGTCCACCGCGCTGACCGCCTTGGCCGTTCTGGTTCTGCCCATTCTGGCCAGGCCTGCCATTGCCACTGCGCGAATTCGCCATGGCTTCAATCTGGTTGCGTAAGCGCTCCACCTGATTGAGTGCCGCAGTCTGGTCGCCCTGCTGCCCTGTACCCCGTTGACTCGTCTGGCCCTGCCCTGCACCTTGTTGCGCCTGGCGGAGTTGCTGGCTCAACTTATCCAATCCCTGAGCAATCTGGGTTTCTGTTCCATTCGAATTCGGATTGATTCCGCTGCGTAGCCAATCTGCCGTTCGTTGCACGTGGTTATCCAGATCCGATTCGTCCATACTGGTGAGTGCATCGCGCAACTTTTGGGCAACACCGGGCTGATTGGGAGCCATCTCGCGCGCAGCATCGCGGATACCCTTCTGCAGGCTCGACAGTTGATCGGAGAGCTGTTGCCGCGCCTGTGCAAGCTGATCGCGCTGGCGGATGAGAGCCGCCATGTTGTCCATGTCCGCAGTACCCGACTGCCCCTGCTGGCTGGCCAACTTGTTGATTTGGTCGGCCTGCGTATGCTCCTCCTGGGACAGTTGACCCGCTTGGCGCGCGAGCGAGTCGACTTTGTTGGATGCGAGCTGCTGCTGTGTGCCGGCAAGCAGATTGGTGGCATCGCGTAAACGATCTGCGGCCTGCTGCGCGGCATCGCTTCCCTGCTGTGGCGTGCTGCCGCGCTTCATGGCATCGGTAGCTTGCTGTAGACGGTTGAGGGCCTGCTCAATCCGCTGATCTCCGGACTGTCCTGAAGTCTGGCCGCCAGCTTGCCGGCGCGATGCCTGCGAACTATTCTGACCGGCAGAACCACCCTGTGCCTGCGAACTCTGTTGCCCAGCGGCCGATCCGGAAGTTGCGCTCTGCCCCTGCTGGCCTGGTTGGCCTTGTTGACCTTGCTGGCCCTGTTGACCTTGTTGACCCTGCTGGCCGTTGTTTGCCATCTGCTCCATCTGGCGCTGGAGTTGTTCGGCCTCGCGCCGCAGCATCTCCTGTTGCCAGCGCTCCTGGAAGCTTTGTTGTGGATTGGGCCGCTGACTGGCGAGGTCTGCCTGCCTCTTGGCAAGCGCATCCAGCTTCTCCAGCGCGTCTTCTACATCCTTCTCATGCTGCTCTTGCGGAGAGGCGGTCTGCGCTGTCTCGTACTGGTTCTTTGCTGTATCCAGTTCGAGATCAAACAGGCTGGCCAAGTCACGTCCTGCGCCGCCACCACCGCCGCCGCCACCCCCACCGCCGCCTCTCTGGCCAAAGGCCACCTGAATCTGACGGAAGGTTGCCTCCGCACGCAACAGCGCCTGCAGCGCCTTCTGCTCCAGCGGGATCGCGTCCTTCCATTGCATGCCCTTCAACTTAACCATCGAAGGGTCCATGGCTACGGCTGCGGCCTGCATATCCTTATCAAAGTCCGTGAACTCTTCATTAGCCGCGGAGATATCGCGACTCTGCATGCGAACCGAAAGAGCCATGACCTGATCACGTAGCTTATGCTGCGCATCGGACAGGAACTGACCCTGCGCTGCCTCATCCTTGGGTGTCGCGGTTTTGTCGTTCTGTTGCTTCCATGTGGCTGCAATCAACTCTTTTTCGCGCTTGGAGATCTCCGTCTGATTGTTATTCTGTCCGCCGCCACCACCACCGCCGCCGCCGCCACCGCCGCTCTGCTGCGACTGGGAAAATTCGCGCTCAAAAGGATCCACCTGTATGAAGCCAATGTCAGTACGGGCCTCGGTGTTACCGTCTTTCGCGGTGGCATAGACGCTGACCAGATCTCCGGGAGTGAGCTTGTAATCCTCCAGTGGGAGCATGTAGGTGCCATCGGCGGACTTCTCGCCGGGCGTCTTCAGCAGGTTCACATCGCGGTCTGGCCCGCCGTTCACGGAATAGTGAAGGTGCATATCTTTCAGCCCAAACTGGTCAGCCGCCTTCACCTCAACCGTGACCTCTTCAATAGGGCTGGCCCGATAGTCGCCGGCGGGACGGCTGATGGCAACCTGCGGCGGCTGCGCCTTGTCCGTTGCGATAAAGTAATCTTCCGAGAGGCGAACCGGCTGGCCTTCGTCCGTGGCAGCCACATGATAGGCACCGTCTTTATCCATGTGGATTGTGCCCTTGTACTTATTTCCCTCGATAGCCGTCAGATGAATAGTTTGTCCACCGTCGAGCGTGAGTTGTCCATCCTTCAAGGGACGGTCCATCTGCACTTCGATCGCTGCGTCCGTGCCTTCGATGGCTCGCAGATCGCCGGAGTGCTCCTCCAGTTGCGATTTCATTCCTGTCCAAGCGGGATAGCGGTAGGTAACCTGGACATCCTTCACGGCGGGCAGGTCTGCCACGCGAACCTTGAAGTGATCGGAGACGAGCGGTCCCGCGGCCACATAGTACTCGACATTTTCCGGCAATCCGGCGAAGACAAACTGATAGGTGGCTCCGTTGCCAGTATCCGGCTGGGCTTGCATGACTACCGGCTCCCAACCTTGCGCGCTTTGGTAATGGGCGAATAGTTGAGCTTTGTCTGGTTGCATACCGCTGATGCGCGCTGTAATCAGTTGGTCGCTGTTTCGACGAACCGTCACATTGCCCGGCAGCACGGTGATGGTATAGAGCGGAGACACATTCTTCTTAGGCCCCGTCCACAGCAGCGATGCGCCGTATCCCAAGTAACCTGGTCCGGCAGCAATCATCCACAGCAGTACAGCAAGAGAGCCCAATCCGGCACCGGCAAGCGCGAACAGGCGATTGTCTGGAACCAGTGAGGAAGGCGTCACATACTGTGTGCGCGCCAGAGTATCGGCGGCGAGCAGTTCAAGAAACGGATCGTCGGGGTTGGTGGCACGTTGCTGGAATGTGGTCAGCCGCTGTTCTATCTCTGGATTTGCGGCTTCGGTATTGCTGACAGCGCGCGCGTGCGTGAGACGCATTACGGGAATAGCAATGCCATAGACCGCAGCTACGGCGAGTGCGGCAAAGATGGACAAGCGCGCCGCCGTAACTCCGTGCTCAGGAAACGCAAGGTGGTTGAGTTCGAGGACGGTTACAACCGTAACGGATAGAGCGGTTCCGGCGAAGATTGCTGCACCGCGCAGCCACGCACCCAGCCGCAACCTTTGCTGCAGTTGCGCAATATAGGCATTGAGATTGCTGTAATTGCTCATACATCCTCCCGCTGCGTGCCCATATATCCGCTGGCGAGCGCCGTCTCCGCCACAGCGACCAACAGTGCAAACAGCATAACGTACCACCACAGGCTAACGGGCCGGGTCTTACCTTCCACTTGCGCGGTGTCTATCGTTTGGGTCGAACCGCCGCCGGAGCTACCACTCCAAAGTTGTTGCACATCCTGCGCCATGGGCGCCAGGTCTGACTCGCGCCGGTCGGGGTTCACACCTATGACCGCATCGCGTCCATCGGCAAACCGTATCTGATAATAACCCGCGCGCTGCAGGCGGAACGACTCGACAGTACGCGCCTCGGCGAGCGAGAGCGGCCGGTGACCATCGGGGTCTATCACCTCGACGTTGGCCACTGAACCCGCCGAATCGGCCGCAGCACGCAGCGCAACGAAGGAATCTACCATCCGCGAACCACTGAGCCGCTCGCTGCCGGAGAGGTAACGCGCCAACCGGTCGACAAATGCCACGAATACGGGATGAAGCGGAAGATCGTTAGTCAGGTTTTCAAGTCCCGATGTCATCAGCAACAGGTGTCCTTCGCCCATTTGCTTTTCCAGTAGTAATGGCGTGCCGTCCGTCAGCCGCGCCTCAATGCGAGCCTGTGCGGGGTCCAGCACAACGGCATAGAAGACCTTGACCTCGGCCCAGCCGCCGTTATCGCGCCCTGGATCTTCCTGCTGCAGCGCCGGATAGTTGAAGTCCACCTGGCCCACCGTGGCCGGGTTTCCGCTGCGCGCGTAATCGTGGGCATCCTTTGCACCGCCTCCCCACAACGGAATCTGGGCATGGTGTGCTGCGTCGGTGCCCAACGCGATCAACACACTGCCACCTTTGGCAACATTTTGCGCAAGCGTGTGCTCAAAGATCGAGGGCAACACCACCGTATCCGACAACACCACGAACGCATACTTAGAAGGGTCGAGGTCTGTCGCCTGCTCCGCGGCTACGGATTGCAGCACAAACGAAGCCTGATCCGCTGCTTGCAGTGCCGCATCGAAGTAGAGCGCTGAACGTGCATCCCCCGCGGCGTGGACGAACAGAATCCGTTCCGGGTCGGAACGCCGCACCACAAAGTCGCTGGCATCGTCTGCCGGGAAAGCGTCGCCGCCTTCAATTCGCACCTCACATCGATTGAAGCCATAGCCTATATCGAGCGGCGCAAAGTTAACCGTCGCGCGTCCGTTGGCCGGCACATCCACCTTTTTCGATGCGATCACTTTCCCATTCACTACGAGCGAAACCGATTTGGACGCTGCCGGCGTGCCGAAGCCAGCGACCACTGCCTGCACGCGCGAGTGCTTAGGGTCTTTGGGGTCAGATAATTCAGCGGGCGCATCCACGCTCTCCACTGTCCAGTTGGGCTGTGTTGCACTGGTCGCCACTGGATGCAGAAGCAGGGTCACATTGCCGGGCATAACCATATCTGCGAAGTTTGCCGGCATTGCGCTACGTTGCATGTCGCTGAACAGGTGAAGATCGATAGGGCCGCGCACCGTCTCGCTGAGAGTGCGTATGGCCCGTCCCAACTCTCCGAAGTTTGCATGCCCATCCCCTGGCTGGATACTCTCGAGCGCAGCGCGCAACTGTGCATCGTCGCTGATTGGCTGGGTCATCATCTCGAGTTGCCCGCCAAGTGCCATGATCTGCGCCATTTGCGAGTGCGGCTTGTCAGCCAACTGCGTAAGCGCCTGTTGCTTCGCGTCTGCAAACCGCGTTCCGGCTCGCATGCTGAACGAGTTATCGAGCACAATCAGAAGCGTGCGCCCGTTGCTATCCGCGGCAGCCCGCCGCACAAATGGATTGGCAAATGCCAGCACTAACAGCAATACCAACGCAGATCGCAGAGCGAACAGAATCAAATAGCGCAGTTGCCGGTGGCGGGTCGAGCTCTGCGTTCCGCGCTCGAAGAACATCAGCGAGCTGACAGGCCGCGGTATGCTGATATGTTTGCGCAGCAAATGTACAAAGACCGGCACGCCCAGCGCCGCCAATCCGCCCAGAAACCATGGTGCGAGAAAGCCCATCAGTTACCCGCCTTTCGCATGGTCAGATACTCGCGCAACGCTTCATCGAGAGGCTGATTGGTGGTGAGCAGTTGGTAATCCATACCCGCGGCCTGGGTGCGCGTGCGAAGCTCCTCGATGTGCGCATCCACCTTAGTACGGTAAGTGGTCTTGGCATATTCGGGGACCACTTCGATCCTCTGATCGGTTTCCAGATCGACCAGAACCGCCGATCCCTTCATCACGGGCCGTATCTCCTGCGGATCGAGGACATGAAACAGCACCACCTCGTTACCGTGATAGCGCAGCGGTTCAATGGTATGCACAATGGTCTCTGGGTCTTCGTAGAAATCCGAAATGATGATTGCGATGCCACGGCGCTGCAGGAAATTCTGAAAATGATGCAACGGCTTGGCGAAGTTGGTGCGCGCATGCGGTTCCGCCCGCTCCAGCCCTGCGAACAATCGCGACAACTGGCCCTGCCGCGTGGATGGCCGGATGTACTCGCGCACTTCGTCGTCGAAGACAATCAGCCCTGCAGCGTCACGCTGATTGTGGATGGCGAGATAAAAGAGAGAGGCCGCGATATAGCGCGCGTAATCCATCTTCATGGGCGGCCCGGAGGTGTATTGCATGGAGTTGCTGGCATCCAGCAGCACCGTAAGTTGGCTGTTGGTCTCGCCGCGATAACGCTTCAGATAGCAGCGTTCTGTGCGTGCGAACAGGTTCCAGTCCACATGACGCAGGTCGTCTCCCGGAGTGTAGGCACGGTACTCGGCGAACTCCTGGCTGAAGCCGAAGTCCGGCGAACGATGCAGGCCGGCCACAAAGCCGTCTACCACCGTCTTTGCCAGCAGGTCCAGCGAGGAGATGCCGGCCAGCACATTGGGATCGAGAAACCGCTGCATCAATTCTCCTTGGGTCGTGGGACTTGCGCGATGAGCCGCGTGATGATCTGGTCTGTGTCGATGCGGTCTGACTCTGCATGGAAGTTGAGCAGAACGCGATGGCGGAGCACCGGTGCCACCACCGAGGTAATGTCCTCGTAGGTGACGTGGTATCGCTTATGCGAAAGTGCGCGCGCCTTGGAGGCAAGCACAATGAATTGCGCGGCACGAACGCTGGCCCCATAGTTCACATATTTGGTTACGAAATCGGGCGCGTTTTCACTCTTGGGACGCGTGCTGCGCACCAAGTCTACGACATAGCGCGAGAGCGTTTCGGCGATGGGCACCATGCGCACCAGTTGCTGAAAATCCAGCATGGCTTCGGCAGAGGTCACAGCCTCCACCTTGGTGACTCGCGTGGCAGTCGTGCGGTCCACCACTTTCATCTCGTCTTCGGCATTCAGGTCGCCCAGAATCGAGTTGAAGAGAAAGCGGTCCAACTGCGCCTCTGGCAGCGGATACGTACCTTCCAGTTCTATGGGGTTCTGCGTGGCCAGCACAAAGAACGGCGCGGGCAGTTGGTAATGGTTTCCGCGCACCGTGCAGGATCGTTCCTGCATGGCTTCCAGTAAGGCGGACTGCGTCTTGGGAGGCGTGCGGTTGATCTCGTCCGCCAACAAAATGTTGCCGAAGATAGGTCCTTCGACGAAGGTCCATTTACGATGGCCGGTGGTCAGATCCTCTTCGATGATGTCGGTGCCGGTAATGTCGGATGGCATCAAGTCGGGCGTGAACTGAATACGCCGGAAGCGCAAGCCAAGCGCATCGGCGATGGTACGCACCATAAGGGTCTTGGCGGTGCCGGGCATGCCGGTCAAAAGGCAATGGCCGCCCACGAAGAGTGCGATCAATATCTGATCCAGCACGTCTTCCTGTCCCACGATCACATCGCGCACCTGTTTCAGAATTTCTTCACGCACCCCATGAAAGCGCTCGATACGCTGCTGCAACTGTTCCGCGTCCTGGTTCAATCCCGCAAATGAAGCCATGAATTTCCTCTCTTTTCAGTTCGTTTTTTCGGGCGTTTTCTGCAACTCCAGCAGCAGTTTCTGCGCTGGTCGATATCCGGGAGCGGTTTCCAGCGCTCCCAGCACACTGTCTTCTGCCTTGTCCCTCTGCCCTGCAGCAAAATAAGCCTGTGCCAGGTCAAACTGCGCGCCCGCCTTGTCGACAGGGTTCGACGCTGCCAGCACGTTGTATTCGCGGATGGCGCCCTCATATTGTTTCTGCGCATACAGCAGATCGCCCAGTCGCCGATGCAGGTCTTCATCCTTGACCGGGTAGATATAGTTAAGCCGCTGGAGAGTTGCCTCCTCCTGTGCCGGTTGTCCAGCAGCTTCCTGCAGCGTTGCCAGGCGCTTGAGGTCATCCGGCATCTGACCGCCTGCATGGACGTATGCGGTCAGAACCGCGGCTTCGGACTTGGCATCGCCACGTACTTTGTCCGCGTCGGCCACCAACTCATAGGCATTGGCATCGTCCACGTACTCGGGGTACATCGCGATCACCGCTGGCCCCTGCTGCAGTATTGTGTCGTATTGCTTCTGCTCCGCCGCGGCAACCAGCGTCTTCAGCTTGTCCTTCCATTCATCGAAGTGCGCGGCCTCGGTGCCATACTTCTGATTGATCCAGGCAAGATACTGCTGATCAAACTGGTCAGCAGAGATACCCAGATTCTGCTGGATCGCCTGCGGTGTTGTCTGCAGGCGGGCAAAGGAGTGGACCATATCCAGCAGCTTGTCCTCGCTCCACTTCTCTTGTATGAAGTCGCAGATGCTGCCTCCCTGAAAGTAGGAGACGTTCACTTGCGTCGGATACTCAGGATAGACAAATCCGCGATCGAGCTTGGCCACCGGAAGAAGTTTCTTGTCTCGAATGGCCATCAGCACGTCGGGGGTGGCGCGGGACGCCCATTCGGGGGAGTGCTGGCCCTCCTCATGCACAGCCAATCCCTCGGTGAACCAGCGCGGCACGCGATGATTGGTGGCGGTAAGAATGAAGACGTGACTCATCTCGTGCCATAGCGTGGCTCCCCAATTAAAATCTCCTGGCTTGCGCGCGGAAGGGCTGTCCATGGCGATGACTTCGCCAAACGTAACACCGAGCGCGCCCAGCCCCGGCATGCCTGTGGTACGCACGGCGAAGTCCGCGTGATTGGGATAGACCTCGACCTGTACGGGGCCGGGAAGCGTCATGTGATATTTCTTCTCGTACGTGTTGATGATGGTGTGCAACTCTGACTGCATGTAGGGAAGCAGTTGTGCGGCCTCAGCCTTGTCCAGCTTGAAGATTGTGGTTGGATCGCTGAAAGTGTCGTAATTTTTGTAGCTATCCAGCAGCTTGAGACTGTTGACCGTTGCAGTATCGCGATAGCCGCTGTTGTAGCTCAATTCCAGTTCATGGAATGGTTCGTCTTCCTTGCCCAAACGCATCAGGTCGATGCCGAGCGCCGAATGTGCAGCCCATAGGCGCGGCTCAAGCTCAATCGCCTTGCGATAATACGTCACCGCATCTTCATACCGGTAGTGCAACTCAAGTTGACGTCCGATGCTGACATAGGCTTCTCCATAGCCGGGGTTAATCGCCTTTATTTTTGTCAGCCACGGATCGGGAGAGCGGTCGGCGATGAGTTCGATGACCGCGTGAATCGCCATCGCATCCAGCGCGTCGCTCTCCAGCGCGATGGCCTTGTCGGCCTCGGCCACGGCCAGATCGGTATCATCGTTGGCCAGCGCTAGATCAGCCATCCACTCATGAGCTTCTGCCAGTTTTGGATCGAGCTCGATCGCCTTCTTTAAATAGTCTTCTGCCTTGTTGTCGAATCCATCGGCAGAGAGAATGGCGAGACCGACATAAGCCTGGGCGTTGGAGGGGTCCATCTGCAGCGCTTCCACGTATAGATTCGCCGCATCCGCATTATTGAATCGTTCATGAAATAACATTCCGTAACGCACACGCCATAGTGCTGGGCTCTTCGGCTGTTTTAGCGCAAGCTCAAACTGCTGCTTGGCCTGCTCCCAGTCTTCCAGACCCCAGAAACCTTCGGCGCGGTTGTAGGCGTCGGCGCTTTGGGTCAGGCCATCGAAGCAGGACTGTGCCTGAGCGGCATGACCATGCTTGCGCAATGCCCAGCAATCCGCGGGCACAGCGGCGCGCACCACAGTGGTGCAGCAGATGAGGAGGGCCAGAATAGAAGCTGAGCGTCTCATTGGTCCAGCTCCTGCTGTACTTTGGCCAGTTCCACGAGCGCGTCGGTTAGCTGCTTCTTGTAATCCGCAGGGTCCATGGCGGCTTTCTGGTACTTCAACGTGTCGATCTTCTGCTCCAGATCGTCCTTTTTATCCAGCAAAGCGCGCTTGGCCGGATCGTTCGCCGCCATCTGACTTGTGCCCAGGCGAAGCAGGGTAAAGTTGGACAGCAACGCTCCCTGCCCGCTTCCCGCCTCGCGAACCGGCTCACCCGATCCCGTATCGTTGAATACCGCATGTTCTGTGGCAAGACGTTTTTGCGAATCGTAAAACTCTGCCGTCTTCTTGTTGGCGTAGGTAAAGGCCTCCATGGCGCTGATGGAGTCACTCTTGTCGGTATCAGCGGATGGGTCCTGGAAGGCCTCCACCCAGAAGCGGGCAAATACGGTTGCGTTCTTTTCCGTACCGGATTTTGTGGCCGCAATCACTGCACGCCCTGGCCGTTGAAGCGCATGCACTGCTCCGCCGCTGGAGCTGGTTGTGTCGACCACAAGCTGGCGTCGTGCAGCGATGCGATTGCACATAGTTGCCAGCTCGGATGCACTTACATCCAGTCCTACGAGGTTGAATTTGTACTCGACGCCATCGAAGGTGCCGTGCCCAATCAGGATGAGCGCGAAATCGTCCTCCGGTTTTGCGTCACGCGCAACACCACTCAGAGTCTCTCGCAGTTGTGCAGTTGTTGCCTGTGCGCCTGTCAGCGTAGTGACATGGACTGTGCCCTGCGCGGATTTGTATATCTTGTCCAGATCGTTTGCAGCCGCCGTAAAGCGTTGCACATAATCCGGTTCGCCGCCCAGTCCGGACACGATGACGTAGTACGTCGTTGCGCGCGCGTGCTGCGTCAGTATGAATAGAATCGTCAGCAACAAAGCTCGTCTCATACCACACCCCACTTGCGTCGCAGCAGCCATTCGGCAATCGGCAAGCCAAGTAAAAGCAGGAAGACGATCGGCATGTCCCACAGCTCCTTGGTGTTGCGGACAGAGATGCCTGCTTCGGAGTAGGAGATGTCCCGCGGCAGGTCCTTCAAATCGGAGAGTTTCCAATAACGTCCGCTGGTTGCAGTGGCAAGTTGCTCCAGCAGGTGCCGGTTCTGCTCTGTATGGAAGTTCTCTGCGACCCCGTCTTCTCGTTGAAAGGTCTGTGCGCTGCTTCCCAGAGGCTGTGCTGGACTGCCAGCAGACTCCGCCGTTACCTCAGCGAGATAAGGGCCTGCCTTCTCCGCGGTCCATTCCGTTTGATATTGCCCGGGGGTGTCTTGCGATGGCGTCATATCCACCATTGCATTCAATCCCTCCGGCCCAACGATGTGTGCCGCAACATGTGCATCTGCTGCTGGCTGAAACTGTTTATCGCGAACCTGAGCCGTCAACTGAACATGTCCCTGGTCCAACAGCACGCGGGACGTCATGGAAGCCGTGACTGGGCCGGGCGACTCCGCGACCAGCCAGCGTAGAAGCTGTTGCCAGAACAGATCGTGCGACGGATCACCCAAAGCTTCACTCATCTGCCAGCGCCATGTACCGCCGGTTGCCAGGATGGCGGTGCGTCCGTGGCCGTAACTCTGGGTAATAAGCAGAGGCAGCGTGCGACGGCCCGCGATCAAAGCGGCAAGCACCGTGGCTCCCGGTTTGGGCGAACCGGCATCCTCATAGTCGGCAAGATAGGTCAGCTTCTTCCAGCGCTCTGCGTTCTTCTGCGGATCGTCCAGTAGCCGCGTGATGGGCGAGTCGATTCCCTCCGCAGTCAGTTCCACAGTTGCCGCGTTACGCAGGAAGTTATGCGTCCCGGACGGGAGAAAGGTGGGTAGCAGATCGTTGAGGCTGGACGCGCCCCAGCCGCCATCACTAAGCGACGATTGCCCGCCGAGAAAGAGGACGCCGCCTCCGCGACGATCGACATACTCGCGCAGCATCTCCTGTTGCAGCGGGGTGAAGTAATCAGCGGCAACCGATCCAATGATGATGCCGGAATAGCCGAACAGGTCCTCCACGCGTACTGGAAAGCCATCTGCCAGTTCGTTAGGATCACTGAGCCCCTGGCGGTATATTTTGTTTTCGCTGGTACGCAGCATGCACACCAACTGCACGGTAGGGTCTTCCTCTTCGGCGCGCCGGATGAATTTGTACTCCCATCGCGGCTCGCCCTCGACGTACAGGATCTTGCGCTTGGCATCGCTGACCAGGATGGGGCGCGTCACGGTATTGTTGCTGAGGTTCTGTTCCCCGGCCATCAGTGCAATGTTAAAAGTCAGGGTTCTGGCACCAGCCGCGCCAACGGGAAAGAAGAGAGGCTCTGTCTGGATATGTCCGTCTGTCGTCAATGTAATATCGCGCGCTGCCACGGTCTTGTCACCGTCGCGCACGGTCAGTGTCGCCTTCTGGCCCGCATAGCCGTGCTGCATCAGGCTCACCGATGTGACGATGCGCGCATTGGCAGCCGCGCTAGCCGCAACGCTGACGTCTTCCAGCTCCACGTCATGTGCAGGCTCCTCTTTGCCAAAACCCACCGTATGCACAGGTATCTGGCGGTTGCGCAAAGCCTGTAGCGTATCCAGTCCAATTCCTGAACCGCCCATCCCCGCCGAATTCTCACTGCCGTCGCTGAGCAGCACAATCGCACCCAGCGGCAGGTCTGACGTCTCAGCCAGCAATTGCTGCAAGCTGTCGCCGATGTGGGTCGATGCATCCTGCGGCGTGATACCATCCGGCTGATCCACACGCGTCAATTCACCACCGAGCCGGTAGACGCGCGTCTGAAAGCGCTTCTTCAATCCGTCGAGCACGCCATCCTGAAGCGCAGCCAGTGCAGCGGATTCGCGCGACTTACCATCACTGTCCTCAATGCCCATACTGCGCGAGTCGTCCACGACTACGGCGATGATGTTCTGCTGCGAACTGAGCTCGGACACCAGCATCGCGGGCTGCCAAAGCAGCAGCAGGATCAGTGCGACCAGAAGCGACTGGGCTGCCCAGATGGCCACGGCATGCCCTCTGCGAAGTTTAGGTACGTCTCTTCTCAGTCTCCATAGGATCAACAGGCCGAGTCCGGAAGCAGAGACCGCAATGAGTACTACGAGCAGCCAGGCAGGCCAGGCACCAAGCAGCACAAAGTGCCCTTTGCTAAAGACCGGACTCGGGTATTTGAAGAAAAACTGAAACATTGGTGTTTCCAGTCCTGGGCACTGCAGCCGTTGTTATGTCGTATGGTTTCGTCCCGGTGTGCGCAGGCGAGACTAGTGAGTCATTCCGTAGATGATGTAATCCAGCCCAACGCGGAAGGCCATGGAGGCAAATACTTCGGGATATGCCGGGTCATCGGCCCATTCCCACGCGTCGCCCAGGTGCATGTTATGGCAGATGGCGACCATAATTCGCCCCTTGTCATCTCGGATGGCACGCCACTTGGGTTGATAGCCATCCTTCTCGTAGGTACGGCCTGTCCGCTCCCAAATTTCGCCTGGAATCTGCATCTTATCGTCTACGTCGTACAGGGTATGAAAGATTTCGTCGTTGCTTTGCAGGTCTTCCACGGGGCGGTCGGGCAGCACCTGGCGCATGCCATTCATAAAGTTCTCCCAGTCCTCGGTTCCATGGAAATCGTCGACCATCAGAAATCCACCCTTCAACAGGTACTCTCGCAAGCGCTTTGCCTCGACGTCTGTGAAGGACCAGGTCTGCACCTGCACGGCGTAAACCCACGGATAGTTGAATATCTCATCGTTATCCAGCGAAACTACTTGCTCCGTGGGTCGTCCATCGATGCGCGTCAGGCGGTGCATGGCAATCAGAAACTGACGATCTGCCTTGGGATAGTCTCGTGACCAAGCTTGGAATCGGCCATATCCGCGGCCTCCAAATCCGCCACCATATCCGCCAAAGCTGGCCATATTGGAGCTGTAGGCCAGACGCGACCAGTAGAATTCTGCCTTCAAGTTGCTTGGCGAGTCGTCGTTTCCGAAGCCAAAATCCGCAATCCGTTGGAAGCCCCACAGCGCCGCAGAGCAGGCTGCGATCGCTACGGTCACAAGTGCGACCCGAAAGTACTTCATAGTGGACCTCCGCGGAGGGGATGGATCAGAGTCTACATATCGCGAAAACACTGGACGATCAAATAATTAGACGAGGACCAGCCTCGGTTGGTCGCATTCGGTTGTGCGGTTCCAGTCCAAGCTCTTGTCCAGGTCATCCGGCGCGTGAGACGATGCAGGCTACACACCCCCCGGGAAAGGGAATAGACGGTGAAAAGGCGCGATCTGCTCAAATTCGGCGGTTTGGCCCTGGCACAGGCCGGAGTGGCTCGGTTCCCAATGATGGCGCAGAGCGGCATGGCGATGTCTGGTGCCAGCCCAACGCCTCTGCCGCCGGCGGATTACACCCTGCGCATAGCACCTGTGACGGTTGAGCTTGCCCCTGACCGCATCCTCTCCACCATCGGCTACAACGGCACGTCACCTGGGCCCATACTGCGCATGAAGGAAGGCAAGCAGGTGACGGTGGATGTCATCAACGACACCGACACTCCGGAACTGGTTCACTGGCATGGGATGTTGATTCCGTCCGACGTCGATGGCTCGGAAGAGGAAGGTTCTCCCTTCGTGCCAGCGCATGGACGCAGCCGCATACAACTGACTCCCGGCCCGGCAGGTAGCCGCTGGTATCACACTCACGTTATGGCAATGGACGACCTGCACAAAGGAAGCTATACCGGCCTGTTTGGCTTCGTGTACGTGGATGGAGGCAACGATCCCGGCCACTACGACCAGGAGCACTTCCTTGCCCTACGCGACTGGGAACCGTTCTTCTCCGGGCAAATGGTAGATATGGACGAGATGGAGGATCCAACCGCGCCACAACCTGAGCGTCCTGCAGTCCTCAATACGGCACCGAATGGCCTTGAGGTTCTCTCCAACACCTATTCTATTAATGATAAGGCGCTTGGCGTTGGAGAGCCCATACGTGTCACAGAGGGCCAGCGTGTGCTGTTCCATTTTCTCAATGCCAGCGCCATCGAGAACCGCCGTATCGCGCTGGCAGGACATAAGTTCCAGGTTATTGCCCTGGATGGGAATCCGGTTCCAAATCCGACTCTGGTTGAAACCCTGTTGCTGGGTGCCGGGGAACGAATCTGCGCCATCGTGACCATGAACAACCCAGGCATCTGGATCATGGGCGCACCGGAGGACGATATCCGCAATGCCGGCCTCGGCGTTATCGTCGAGTACGCGAACCAGCACAAGCAGCCGCAGTGGATAAAGCCCGTCTCACTCACCTACGATCTGACCCTGTTCGGCAACAAGCCAGGCGCGTCGGCTACACTCGCGGCGCACGTTGAACCCATCGACATGATCTTTGAGAAACTCCCCGGCGGGATGGGAAAGTTCAACATCTTCCTGGTCAATGGCAAGCCCTACCCACACGCCAACGAATTTGTGTTACAGGAGGGCCAGCGATACCGCGTCACCTTCCGCAACCGCACCGACGATGCCCACCCGCTGCACCTGCATCGTCATATCTGGGAGATTGTCGACCTGAATGGCAAGCCAACTTCCGGCGTCCTCAAAGACACGGTTGTGGTGCCCTTTTATGGTCGCGCCACGGTCGAGTTCACGGCCAATCAGCCCGGCCTCTCCCTCTTCCACTGCCATATCCAGCAGCACATGGACTACGGTTTCAAGGCACTGCTTCGAACCGCTTGAGTCACACTTTGGATGCCTTGCCTAATCCTCGTCCTGGCCGCCGGGAAAGCGTGTGCCGGTGCCTACAAAGCTCTGCGAGTAGGTATTTCCGGAGAGTGTCTCCTTGACCGTACGCCGGTGCTCGTAATCCGCGACGTAGACATTGCCGTGGCTATCCACCGCAACGCTCTCGGGATAAAGAAATCCAGAGCCTACCGATCGCTCGATGGTGTTTCCTCCGGTCAGCGTCTCCTTTAGCACACGATTGTTGCTGGTGTCGGCAACATATACATTGCCGCTGCTGTCCACGGCTACGCCACGTGGTGCATTCAAGTCGCTGTCCACAACAACACTCTGCACATATTTCCCGTCTACCGGCGTCAGCTTCAATATGCGCTGATGATTACTGTCCACCACATAGAGGTTGCCGCTGCTGTCCACCGCAACTCCTGTGGGATATGACAATCCGCTGTCCAGAAGAACGCTCTGCGTGTAACTGCCTGCCAGCAGCGTCTCCTTCAATACACGGCTGTTGCCGGTATCGACAATGTAGACATTGCCACTGCCATCAACGGCTACGCCATAGGGATATTCAAGGTCGCTGCCGATCATGCTCTGGGTATAGTTGCTGCCGGTCAGAGTCTCTTTCAACACATGATTGTTACCGCTGTCGGCGATGTAGACGTCTCCGCTACTGTCCACGGCAACGCCGGAAGAGTTGGATAGGTCACAGCAGACCACAATGCTCTGTTTATAGCTGGTGCCCGACGGTGTCTCCTTCAGCACCCGATTGTTATAGCTGTCGTCAATATAGACATTGCCGCTTGTATCCACCGCAAGGGCATAAGGCGAGTAGAAATCGTCGTCCGCGGTGTCGTTCTTGATCTTCGCTGCGTTAGTCTGGCATACCAGGGTCTGGCTGAAAGCCAGCAGCAGGATGAGGCTCGCACCCATGAGCCAACGGGCTGCTCCATAGCCTCGCGATAGACTGCGAACCATCCATCTGCCGGAAACTATACCAGTGGATTCCCTGCACCCGAGACGCAACGGTTGGGTAGAGATGTTCTTCATGGCCGAGATCTCCTGGGAAGCGGTCGGCCATCGTGTGACATTCGAATGCATGCATCCCACAGGCCAGACCGCGGAACAGACGCTACCTTGTGTTGGCTCGTCGTGCTCCGTCACTTCATCTCTAAGCATGTGTCTTGCACGGATCGCAGTATGTGACCCAAATCACAACCGCGTTCCATCGGGTAGTCCGTAAGATTTCAGTTGGAATGGGCGGTGTTTTCATCGTGCGACAACATCCGTTCGAACTCCGCAAGCACCAACGGTGGACTGATCCAATAGCCCTGGAAGGAGTGGCAACCCATGGTGGTCAGATAATTGTGCTGCTCCATGTTCTCTACACCTTCTGCAATCACGGATAGTCCCATCGCGTGTCCCAGGGCAATAACCGCTTGCGCAATGGCGCCACTGTTGACATCCGCCAACAGATCACGGACGAAGGATTGATCGATCTTCAACTGATCCAGCGGTAAACACTTGAGGTAGGAGAGCGAGGAATATCCGGTACCAAAATCGTCCAAGGCAAAACGGACCCCTGCTAACTTGAGTGCGTTCATCTTTGCTATGGCGTCCTCGAAATTGGAAACGAGAGTATTCTCGGTAAGTTCCAGTTTGAGATTGGCAGGATTCACTCCAAACTTGCTCACTGCGGCCTTTACTTGATCGACGAAGTCAGGATTCATCGCCTGTTGCGCGCTGACATTGACAGCAAGGGTAATGTCCTGATTTATGTTGCGGCGCGCCCAGTTCTCTAGTTGAAGACAGGCTGCATGGAGCACCCACTCTCCTAACGGCAGGATCAGGCCCGTCTTTTCAGCCAATGGGATGAACTGAATGGGAGATAGAATACCGCGCGTAGGGTGATTCCAACGGACAAGCACCTCCGCTCCAACGATGCGTCCGTAATCTGTCTGGGGTTGGTAATACAACACCAGACGATCACTGGTTATCGCAAAGCTAAGTTCTTCTTCCATTTCATCCAGGTCCCAACTATCGGGATGGGTCTGAGCCGCCATCGATATGGCTGTCGTGTTTCGTACCATTCGCTGGGACGGATTGCCATGGTTCAGGAATCGTCCGAAGATAGCAATGCCCGTGACCGTATGGTTGATTTCGATAAGGTTGAAGTTCAATTCAAGTATCCGGCCATCGGGCATCAGATGCTTGTCGTGAAATGGACCCTCGGAGAGTGCTTTCTCGAAGTGTGCGAGCCAGATTGCGGCCCTTGCCGGGGGAAACAACTGAGCAAACCTTATCCCTGGAATAGCTCTAATACCATAGTTTGACTGCAAGGTCTTACTAAACGCTCGATTGAAGGCAAGAAGTTTGTAGTCGCGATCCACCGACCAAAGGAGTTCCTCGGTACTGTCAACCAGGCTGGCAAGATCAGCGAGTGATTGTTCTTGCTTCGTGTTCGCGTGTTGAGTTGGCTGATCCACACTTACTCCTGGGATTTGTCAGATTCGCAACATCACAATCGCTGTACTTAGCCGGTTTCGAAGATCTGTTGCCAGAAACCAACTATCTGCATCCAACTCGTGTATAGCTACACAACTAGCATCGAAAGTCCTGCAGGCAACTTTCTAACCTAACCGGTTCAATGATCTCGAGAGCAGCGTCTGAAACACATCAATCGACACTGATTTCCGGCATCCATACCTTCACACTTCTTCCAATGACACCGAGCTTCGAGAGCCCTTTGAGCCGCTCAATCCACTGGTAGGTCAGTTCGTGCCCCTTCGGCACAATCAGAAGTCCGACGCTGTTGCTAAGGTCCTGTTGAAGGATCATTCCAACGGCGAGATGCGAAATATCGCACTCTCTCGCCTGCAAGGGTATGGAGGGGGCAAGATTGTCCAGGCACTCCAGGATGGCTGCATCGCAACCTTTTAAGTTGGCGCGAACCATTCTGGCGGCCTCGGTTGGTTTGAAGCCACGACCCAGATATTGTTCGAATGCCACACCCACCTGCAGCAGTTGAATACCAAACTCGATCACACGTTTTTCCTCCAGGTTGTTGGCTTCAACATGGGGATACTGATTATTTTGATTCAGAATCATCTGCGCAATTGCATCCATCCGCGGAATACGAGACAACATCTCCCAGGCCAATGTGGGATGGGAATCAAACTTCTTCTGGTCCTCAGGATTAAGCCGATCACCGGCGTAGGCTGCATTGATAAGCTCGGGGGATAACGTGACACAGCCCAGTTGCGACAGCACGGCGGCAATCTCAAACTGCCACACGGACTTCAAAGTCAATGTACCCGCAACGTGCTGCACAATACGGCGAAGACGCATGGCTCGTCCGAAGGCTGCTGGATTACTGAAGCTCAACACCTCTGCCAATACATTCACCGACCCGCGCAGAGTTTGCTCCAGCAGCTCCTGCTCGACGATGAGGAGACGATGCTGTTCGAGTGCCGCCTCAATCGCCTTCTGTAGATGCTCCTTGGAACATGGCTTGGATAGAAAACGAAAGATGTTTCCTTCATTGACTGCGGCCATCGTAGTATCGATATCCGAGTAGCCCGTCAAAGCCATGCGGACGGTAGTAGGAGCGATGTCTCTGACCTTCGCCAGAAATTGCGCACCATTCATCTGGGGCATACGCATATCGGAGACCACGACGGCGTAAGGCCCGGTTGCGGCAATGGCTGCCAGACCCATCGCTCCTCCGACCGCCGTATCGGCAGACACATCACGTCCCAACAATCTCTTATAGCCTTCGAGTACCGAGGGCTCGTCATCGACAAATAGTATTTTTTGAGTCATGCCGGCCTTCCTTGTGCGGCTTGCTGGCGGCAGAGCTGCATCCATGTCTCCTGCCGCCCGACTAATCCCAGTCGATCCAGAAACACCTCGTCGATTTGTGGATCCAGGTGCTTGTAATCAGGATGCAATTGCGCATCGATGGCACTCGCGATATGCACTGCAGCAAGGGGAGAAAACTCTGTAACCGGGCTGTCAGAGGGTTGATGGTTCCATGCCACGGCTTCGACAATCGAAGTCGGCAACCCCCAAATTCCAAGCAGATAGGCCCCAACTTCCGCGTGCGTGCAACCGTAGGTTTGGTACTCTACGACGCATTGATTGGCCCCGGTAGAAGTGGCATGATCCACGATCTTGCCATACTCGATTGGATCGGCCGACGCCATCAGCAGTTTGCCAATATCGTGCAACAAGCCCGCGCTCTGATAGGTATCCAGCGCGCCCTGGAGGATGCCCTGACTTTTGGCAATCAACTTGGAAAACTTGCCCGTGGTAACGCTATGCTGCCACAGGCGGTCCGCTTCCTGCGGGCCAAGTAGTTCAGTATCGAAGGCCGAGAATACACCCAACGAAAGTACCATCGCCTGAATCGTGTCTAATCCAAGCAGTTGTACGGCGCGCTTCGGCTCCGTGACCTGGCCATACACGCCGTATGCCGCAGAGTTTGCCACCTGCAGGATCTTTGCGGTCATTGCCATGTCCTGCGCAATGATCTCGCCCAGCCGGGATGCAGATGGGTCTGCGGAACGTATTTCGTTCTGTGCCTGTTGATACAACAACGGCAAACTGGGAATGGAATTGATCTTTGAGATAAAGCTCTTGAGCGAATCGTTCTGAAGCAACTCTGTCAGTGCCAAAGTCCTTTCCAAAACAGACTTCAGTTGCTGCGGATCGCAGGGTTTGGAAAGAAATTGATGGGCCGGTGCAATGGACCGGATCATCGATTCCCGGGATGACTCACCGGAGAGGATGATCCTCACGGTTTGCGGAGACTGTTCCAGAATCCTGTTGAGTAGCTCGGCGCCGGACATGCCGGGCATCCTCATATCAGTAACAACTGCATCGAACGGCTGCAGTGCTATCCGACGCAGTGCTTCTTCGCCGCTGGGCACAAACTCCATGTCCCAGACAGCCAGCATGGGACGCATGGATCGCTGCAGCCCCATCAAGAGATTCGGTTCATCATCCACAAAGAGGATACGTCTCGACAAGTTATTCCTCCGATACAACCGAGAGCGGAAGGCGCACATAAAATGTGGTGCCTTTGCCGATCTCGGAGTCAAACCATATCTTTCCCCCGTGTTTTTTGACGACTACAGTGTGGGCCAACATAAGCCCTTGCCCCGTTCCCTTGCCCACTTGCTTGGTTGTGAAGAAAGGATCAAACACTCTTTCCCTAATATTTTCGGGGATGCCGGTACCTGTATCGGCAACGCTCACCTCCACCCAACCATCATCCCGACGCGTGGCGATCGTGATGGTACCCATACTGCCACTGACCGACATTACATCCTCGATGGCGTGCGCTCCATTCACCACCAGGTTCAGCAGTACCTGATTAATCTCTCCCGCAAGACAAGGGACCAGCGGCAGGTTCGGATCCAGATTCATATTCATCTTCGCAACGTACTTCCACTCATTGTTGGAGATCGTAAGGGTGGTCTCGATCGCCCGGTTCAGGTCAATTGCTCGCTTCTCCTCCGATCCTGGGTGAGAGAACTCCTTCATCGCGCGGACGATCCGCGTTACCCGCTGCACACCCTCCAAAGTCTGGTCGATAGCGCGGGGGATATCCTGCGAGAGATATTCGACGTCAGCATCTCGGTTGTAATGGTCGAACTCTTCCAGGGTAGACACCGGAACCATCTCCGAGTTCACCTGGTTGCGTAGTTTTTGTGCTGCAACCAGCAAGTTGGCAATATGGTTCCACGACTCTTTGAAGAAGTTGGTATTGTCTCCCACATACTGGATAGGCGTATTGATCTCATGTGCGATTCCGGCGGCAAGCTGCCCAATCGCCTCCAGCTTCTGTGATTGCCTAAGCTGTGATTCCATCTCCAGCTTTTCCGTGATGTCTTCCTTCATCGCGAGAAAGTGGGTCATGATGCCGTCGGCATCTTTGATGGGTCGGATCACTGCGGATTCCCAGTAGAGGTCGCCGTTCTTTTTACGATTGTGAAAGACGCCGTGCCACTCCTCCCCTGCCGTAATCGTCTCCCATAGTTGGCGGTATACCTCAGGCGTCGAGAACCCTGACTTCAGGATCCTGGGGTTCTTGCCGATTGCTTCCTCCGCCGTGTAGCCGCTTATCTCAGTGAATCGACGATTCACATAAATAGTGTCACCTGACAGGTCTGTGATCACAATCGATATCGGACTCTGCTCCACCACCTGAGACAGGCGATGCATGAGCTCCTCATTCCGCCTACGCTCGGTAATGTCCTCCACCGTACCTTCGCGAAAGACAATGTTTCCCTGCACGTCGCGAAGAACACGAATATTCTGCCTGACCCATTTTGTGCTGCCGTCCTTACAGTAAACCTCCAATTCAGCACTATGAACCCTGTTATCTTCCTCCGCTCTCCTGACCAACTCAAGGAACACACTGGGCTTGACGAGTAACCGTGACCCTTCATGTGCGAGAGCTTTCAGCATCTCATCCGGGGAATCGTAGCCATGCATATGCGCGAGCGCAGGGTTGATATGGAGGAATTTTCCGGAAGGCGTAGACTGAAAGATTCCAAGCACGGCATTCTCGAAGATGCTGCGGTACTTCTCCTCTGCTAGATATGCTGCTTCTTCGGCGGCCCTTCGTTCTGTCAGGTTCTGCATGAATCCCTGATAGTAGAGCGTCTTTCCGTCCGGTCCGGAAACTTTACTGGCGGTAAGAGCGAGCCATATCGTCGTTCCGTCCAGGCGCCTGAATTGACAGGGATAGTCGTTGATCTCGCCCTGCTTCTCCAGAAGCTCGACGTAGCGGTCGCGATCCTGAGGATTAAGCCATACATCATGGGCGGAGTCCTTGATTGCAGACACTCCAGCCTCCGCGGATGCATAACCCAGAAGTTTGGCTCCGGCAGGGTTCAGAGCCAGGGATTTCCCTTCGGGGGAAGTGCGAAATATGCCTTCGGGTGCGTTCTCGAATATCTCGCGGTACTTTTCCTCTGCTTGGCGTACCGCTTCTTCCGCCCTCTTGCGCTCGGATATGTCGTTGACCGATATCAGGACCGAATCGTCTCCCCAGAGTTCCAGTCGCTGGCAGATGAATCCGACATCGATCACTTCGCCGCTCTTCTTGCGTTGCTTCCAAATCCCACGATTCTGCGGTCCTAAATCGTGTTTCTTGATTTTGATATCCAGCAACACAGTAGAAATATCTTCCTCAAGATGCAGCTCGACCACAGTCTTTGCTAAAAATTCTTGCTGGGTATACCCATATTCCCGGACCATCGCCTCATTTACGGCAATAAACCGTAAGGTCTTCGACTCAAGCACATACATGGGTACAGGATTGTTTTCAAATACCTGCCGGTATGCGTCCTCCGCCTCTTTTCTGCGGGTAATGTCCCGGGAACTTCCAAACGTTCCAATGCATTGGCCTTTTGCATTGAAGAGAGGCATCTTGCTGGTGGATGCCCAGGTCACTCGCCCATCCGGCCACTCTTCCCGTTCCTCTATATCGATGAAGGGCTGTCCGGAGCGGATGATCTTCAATTCATCCCGACGCGCCTTATTTGCGTGCTTGGTTCCGAAGAAGTCACGATCTGACTTTCCGACCGCGTCGCCCGGCTCGGCCAGTCCAAACCACGCCGCCTGGGCCTGGTTAATCCGCACGAAACGGCTATCCAAATTCTTGAAGTAGATTCTGCTGTCCGAATGCTCCAGGAGGGAGGACAGAAGATAGCTGTCTTTGGCCAGTTCCTCGTCCAAGCTAACAGGCGTGACGGGTTGCTCGGCAGAGCCCATAGTCCCCTTCTAGGTCGATTTCCACCAACGCACGGGGCACGACCGCCTGAAATTCTCTATAGTATCGGCAGCTTGGATCACAAAGAGAGATGATTCCTATAGTTAGCATGATTCAATATATGTAGATACATCGGCATCAGCCCATACTGCCTGGATATTGGATACCCAACAAGTATCGAGAAAGCTCCATGTGCACGTATTCCGCGCTTGTAATCCCTTTGTCGCTTTTTTGCCGGGTCCATAAACAACCCAATCAGCCCACCGCAGCGATATCAGTGTCCTCGACGCATGGCTCGCAACCAGGTCAGCAAACAAACCGCGGCTGCCGACAGACAAAATAGAGGACAGGGAAATTGTGCAAACGTCATGCGACATGTATGCCGGAGGTTGCTTATGCCTGCCGCATCTTTGCCCTGCCCGCAAGGCTGCTAGTCGTCCTATCCATACGAAAAGGCTCCCAAATGCGGGAGCCTTGCAATGCCTATTGTTCATTTCGCACCAGGGACAATTATCTACCAGGGCCCTCTCTTATCACCAAACACGCATAAGCCCTTTGGAATGTATGGTAGGCACGTGGGGACTCGAACCCCAGACCTCTACCGTGTCAAGGTAGCGCTCTAACCAACTGAGCTACGCGCCTGTAGTGCGTCTTGCTAGTCTAAATGCTACGCTTCGCGCAGGGCAAACGCTCCACCTAAACATCCAGAGAACCTCTATGCATCTCCACCTGCCCCGCAGCCTACATAAAAATGCACTACGATAGACGTGCCCGCCAACCATGAACTTTTTGCGCCAGTTCCGCGCCGCTCCCAATCTGCTTACCCTCCTGCGCTTGTTCATCATCCCGTTTCTGATCATCACCATTCTGGATGGGCGTCACATGCTGGCCTTCGCGCTGTTCGTGCTGGCGGGCTTCAGCGACGGCCTCGACGGACTGGCGGCGCGTATCACCAAGCAGTACACGCGGCTCGGTCTCTATCTGGATCCCATCGCAGACAAGCTGCTGCTCAGCACGCTCTTCGTTGTGCTGACGCATATAGGCCAGGTACCGCGCTATGTCACGGTTCTGGTCTTCAGCCGCGACCTGGGAATCCTGCTGATTGCAACCCTGCTGTTTGCCACAGGCACTCTGCGCGACTTCCGCCCCAGCCTGCTCGGCAAGTTCAATACGCTGGTCCAGATCGTCGGTCTTACCGTTGTATTGGTAGTCCAGATATGGCCCTCGGTGGATGCCGTTCTGCTGCGTATCTGGCTGTTGCGATCCATTGCCTGGCTCGCGCCCATCTCCGCCGCGCAGTATGCCTGGATTGTAGTGCAGCGAATTAGTACGCCCACACCTGAAACGGATTAAGCGCTTCCCTGCCGTCAATGTTTTTGCGTATCAGGCTTTCTCGCCAGGTGCTTCGGTGATGTTGGAGGCTGTGTCTTCTTCGTTGACTTCGTTCAAAATGTCGGCGAACTCCGCCGCATCGAATACCTCGCCACACAACTGGCACACAACAAACTCTGCGTCCTCCTCGCGGGCGACAACGCGAACCTGTGGATGTTTGCAAGATGCCAGCATAAGGGAAGGCTCTAGCCTATTAGAAAATCTTGCCTTTGCAACCACTACTTGTCAATCGTGAATTCAAATTTTGTCCTGGCAGAAGCGTAATTCCAAGTTCTGCCATGGGTCAGAGTATCGCAGTACAATCTCTGGCAGGTTAATCTTTCTGCGAATTTTCCCCGCAAAAATGCAGCAAACCAGCAGGCCAAGACCGTCGACCCTCCAGAATTCCCCTAACTCCTACCCCCAGCAGTCCTATACCTACCCGAGACACCTGGCACATGACTTTCTCCAAAGGGAGTACTCATGGAGTAACAATCGTGCATGGGTTCTGGCCTCACCGCCGGTTCAGGCCCAGTAAGCTCAGAAAGAAGCTGGCGAAGATCACCTCAACGCCCAGCATCAACAGGGTGGCCGAGGGAAGAGTCAGCCGCAGCATGCGCGTCGCGGACAACGATCCAAAGCCTGCCGCGTGCCAAAGAAAGATTGCGTAAGCAAGGATTGACGCGCCCGCCAACAGCATCAGGCAACCAAGCAGCAGTCCTTTCTCCAGCGTAATGAACTGGTACAGCCGCTGCAGCCTCGGGTTCACAGGAAGAAAACCAGCATGCACCCCGAATACTTTGGCAGACAACGCAAACACGATAATATGGGCGCCGATCAGCACCAAGCCCAACGCATAGGTCAGAGTGTCCACGTCGAAGTTGTAAGCCCCCACCTTGAGTGGACCGGGCAGAAGCGCCGCCGAAAGCAGAATGCCCACGGCAAATGCGGCCAATCCGGGGTAGAAAAACAACCAGCGCGGACTATACAGCAGCAGGAAACGGAGGTGACGCCATCCATCGCGCCAGGAGCGAAGATGCGGCGGATGGGAGCGGCCGTCGGGCGAAAGCGTCGTCGGAACCTCGGTCATGCGCAGTCCTGCAAGCCTGCTCTTTACCACCATCTCCGAGGCAAACTCCATGCCGGTCGTGCGCAGATGCAATCCCAGGATTGCGTCGCGCCGGAATGCGCGCAGCCCACAGTGGAAGTCGCGCACAGGTATGGAGAAAAATATCCGCCCCGCAGCCGACAGTATGGGATTCCCCAGGTACTTGTGCAGCGGCGGCATCGCTCCTCGCTCAATAGTGCCGGCGAAGCGGTTGCCCATCACCAGATCGTATCCTTCGTTCAGCTTGGGAAGGAAGCGCGGCAGATGTTCGAAGTGGTAGCTGGAATCGGCATCGGCCATCATCACAAACTTGCCCCGTGCTGCTTCGATACCGCCTATCAGCGCAGCCCCATAGCCCCTTGTAGCCACATCCACTACACGCGCACCCTCCACGCGTGCAATCTCCTGCGAACCGTCAGTCGACCCGTTGTCTGCCACCACAACTTCGCCCGTCACACCGCTAGCCTTGATCGCCGCAACCGCCTGGCGCACGCAGAACGCCAGCGTCTCCGCCTCGTTCAAACACGGCATCAGGATCGTGAGTTCGAGATCGGCCATGGGGAGAATGGTAGCAAAGTTGTTCGATACAGGCTTCGGTTGTCAGTTAAGTGGCAAAGCATAATACGTGGTGTCACCGAGTTGTTGCCAGTTTCGGAAGGCAGGATCGCTGTCGCGGACGCGGTCGTTGCCGAAGTCGCCGACCATAACCTTTGCTCCCTGTCCGCGCACAATATCGAGAACCTGTTCCCGGTTGTGCAGCCCTGCCAGGAACGGAGCAACAGGAGTTGCCGGATCGTAGATCTCGGTAAGAATACGTACGCCGGCCAGCCGCGCCCAGTATGGATCGTTCAGGCAGGCAATCGGACCAATGCAGGCAACGTGGTCTCCAGCATGCACGCCCATGGATTGCAGGCCGTCCGCCACATGCACCATGTTGGGCGAGTACCAGCCGCCTGGATAACCGCGAATCGAAAGCTGACGCCGGTCTTCGAAGACCGTGCGCAGGCTCTCGCCCGTTGCCAGCAGAGCGAGCAAAACAACCATTACCGATGCGGTGTCGCGAAAATTCGTTCTGTTGGTGCGCTCCGCGGATGAGTCAGTTTCACTCTGTTCATCCGGCACGCGCAGCGCCGAAAATACAGTCAGCAGGAGGGTGAAATACGCTACCGTAACATACCGCTCTTCCGTATTGACCAGCCCATAAATGCCCCAGATTGCCAACCCCAGAAGCAGCGGTACTAACCAGAAGGCGATCCTCCCCTGTCTATGAATGCGCGCGCCGAATACAAAGAGCAACGCCAGCAGGATCAGCGCCTCGGGATGGTTGAACAGGTAACGCACTATCAACACGCAATTGCGCGCAAAGCGGGGAAGGTCGTCGCGCAGACGGAAATGAGGCTTGATCTGATCGTTCCAGTAACTCGTGTCGAACCAGTCGGGGTAGGTTCCATAGGGCATCGCGGCATAGCTCAATATCTGCGGCGCGTGCAGCAACACTTTCTCTGGATGCTTGAGATTGACCTCAGAAGAGCCAAACTGTCCGGTCTGGCTTGGCTGCAGATGCATCTTCTCCGTGCCACCCACATACCATGCATAGTTCAGCGCGCCAGAGTCGCCAAAGTCGAATCGGCCTCGCTGGATCGAGAGCGCGGTCACATATGGCCCAGCCACGATCACGAAACATGTCAAGGCAATCAGCACCGCTGGAAGGATTTTCTTGATCTCCTGCTTCAACCACAGTCGGCTGAACACCGCCATCACGAGGATGCAGAGTAACGCAAACACAAACGCGAACGACTTGCTGAGATAGGCGCATCCCAGCGCCAATCCCATCCATGCGGCGTATCGCGTGTTGCCATGCACAAGATACCGCAGGAGTGCCGCAATCGCCATCAGAAGAAACGCCTGCAGCAGCGCGTCGGGCCGGATCTTACCCAGCGATAGCTCCCTCTGACTCGCAATCACAACCAGTGCCACGCCGAGGTAGCGGAGCATTGTCCGATCCAATAGATAGCTCGCTTGCTGACTCGCCGACTTGCTGGCTTGCTGACTCGCTGCGAGTGCATCGGTAAAACACACCACCGCGAGCATCCCCAGCAGAAATATTCCGAAGTTGACCATGTAGTACGCGCGCAACTCGGTCGCTAGTGTGGCCCCAAACAGCATATGTCCCATTGACAGAAACGCCGGATACATCGGATGCCAGTAACCGTTGATGATACCTGCCCAATGGTGGGAGCGCAGATTGTCTGCGATGTCCATGTAGGCCACCGCGTCCCCGTCAATCTGGTAACTGTCGTAGAGAGCGTAGCCGAACGTGGCCAGCGCAGCCAGCACGCAGTAAAACGGAAAGTAGCGGCGAAGCAGGGTGTGTATGCGGGACGCATCGAGAGCATATTCCTGCGCTTCGTCTGGGTTCACTTTCTGCCTCTTTCGTTGCCTCGATTATCGCAGAGCAGTCCTCGGCCTGCTGCTCCGCGAATCGTTTGTGATACGTTTTTCTCTGTACCTCGCGAGGTCGGATCAGCCGGTCTCTACCTGCTCCGCAAACCATGGCGCGGCGGCGCGGATGGGGGTTCAAGCGACCAGTTTTGCAAGGAGTTTCCATGCCAAAATCACCGATCGTCTATCTCGAACTACCCACCAGCAACGTCGCGGCCTGCAAACAGTTTTATCACTCACTCTTCGGGTGGAGCTTCCAGGACTACGGCCCGGACTACTCATCCTTCTCCAATTCAGGCCTGGATGGCGGCCTCAACGGCGCAAGTCCAGCCGACGGGCGAACTAAATACCCGCTGGCTGTCATCGACAGCGAAGACATCGAAGCGATGGAGAAGAATATCGTAGCTGCTGGAGGATGTATCACTCTGCCCATCTTCTCCTTTCCCGGTGGTCGCCGCTTCCACTTCACCGACCCATCCGGAAACGAGCTCGCCGTCATGCAGAAGGAGTAAACCACACGTCGTCCATACAAATTCTTGCGCCAAAATAAATAGGGGAGCCACTGCGATCAGTTGGCTCCCCATATTTTCTCGAATGCACGCGTACGTTTAGACTTCCTTCACGCCATCCACAAACGCCTTCAGCTTGCGGCTACGGCTGGGGTGGCGCAGCTTGCGCAGCGCCTTGGCTTCGATCTGCCGGATGCGTTCGCGGGTCACCTGAAAGCTCTGTCCAACCTCCTCCAGTGTGTGCTCGCTTCCGTCCTCCAGCCCAAAGCGCATCTTGATCACGCGCTCCTCACGCGGTGTCAGCGTGCGCAACACCTGCGACGTGTACTCCTTCAGGTTCACCGCAATCACCGCGTCAGCTGGGCTTACCGCCATGCGGTCTTCAATAAAGTCCCCAAGGTGGGAGTCCTCTTCCTCGCCGATCGGCGTCTCCAGCGAGATCGGCTCTTGCGCAATCTTCAGAACCTTGCGCACCTTGGCCACGGGAATGTCCATGCGCTTGGCTATTTCTTCTGAAGATGCTTCGCGGCCGAGTTCCTGCACCAGTTGCCGGCTGGTTCGGATCAGCTTGTTGATCGTCTCGATCATATGCACTGGTATACGGATCGTTCTTGCCTGGTCAGCAATAGCGCGCGTAATCGCCTGGCGAATCCACCACGTCGCATAGGTTGAAAACTTGTAGCCACGACGATACTCAAACTTGTCCACCGCCTTCATCAGGCCAATGTTGCCCTCCTGAATCAGGTCGAGGAACTGCAATCCGCGGTTGGTATACTTCTTCGCGATAGAGACAACAAGCCGTAGATTGGCCTCGATCAGCTCGCGCTTGGCGCGTTCGGCGTCCATGTCGCCCTGGATCATCTCTCGCTGCGTACGCTTCAAGTCTCCGATCGATGTCCCAGCGTCCTTCTCGATGCGCTCCAGATCGATGCGACAGTTCTTCTGCTGCCGCCGGTACTCCTTGCGCAACTCTTCCGACTTCGACGACTCATGCTTGGCTTCCAGCGACTTGATCTGCCGCTCCAGCGTACGCATCGCGTCCACCGTCTTGTTGACCTTGTCCAGCAGCCGCTTCTTCTCGGAGTTGGTGTATTTAAACTCGCGAATGATGCGATTGATATACACGTGCTCGCGACCTAGCAGCCAGCGCGTCTTGCGCAGCTCGCGCGCCTTGGCTTTGGTCTCCTTGCCCGTGTGGGCGGCAGCTTTCTCGGTTAGAGCCAGCACCTTCTTCTGGTGCTTCACAATTACATCGATGCGGCTGACCGTGGCGTGCACGCGAGCCTGTAGGATCTCTTCTGTCAGCTCTTCTTCGTCGAAGGTGACCACTTCCTTGATGTTGCGTACCCCGCGGCGCAGATCCTCGCCCAGACCGACAATCTCGTGGATCACAATCGGTGAGCGCGAGATCGCCTTCATCACACGGTTCTGTCCCCGCTCGATGCGCTTGGCAATCTCTACTTCGCCCTCGCGCGTCAGCAGCGGAACCGTTCCCATCTCTCGCAGATACATGCGCACCGGATCGTTGGTCTTCTCCAGTGTTCCCGGGGAAAGATCCAGCTCAACGTCGTCCGACTCTTCGCCCGCCTCCGGCTCGTACTTGTCACGGTCCGCGCCCATGCGGCCATCACCCGAGAGCACATCAATGCCCTGCGTGTTGATGGTCGTCATCAGGTCGTCCAGCTCGTCGGGCGAGGTGATGTCACCGGGTAGCAGGTCATTGACCTCGCCAAAGGTCAGGTAGCCCTTCTCTTTCCCGGTGTCGATGAGTTTTGCCAACTCATCTTCAAATTTGTCGATTTTCTCGATCTTTTCGATTTCTTCAGCCACGGCTGTGCGCGCTCCTGCGGAGAAATAATTATGGGGCCGTCAGTGCTTCAGGCGGACATTTCCCTTGGTTGTTGCATGATCGCTGGGGAGTTGTTGCGGTATGGACCGCGGTGGCAAGCCCCTTCGCCGAGTGGCAGATCAGGGCATTCAAAGGCGCACGACCCCAGCAGATACTAGACTACCACATATTTAGATGAACCTTATGCCAAAAATGACTCACAAACGAACCGTGTGCCTCGTAAACCAGACAGCCAACTCCTCTTCACTCAGCGACCCGTCGGCAAGATGGAGAAATGTAGCGTACTCGTCCGCTTTCGATAAGGTTATGTCCCAGCCGTTGCGGTTTAGAAAGAGAACCGATACAACTAAGGCTGTGCGCTTGTTTCCATCGATAAAGGCATGATTACGTGCAATCCCAAAGGCATAGGAAGCAGCCAGTTGAATTAGATCGGGCTTCGATGCATAAGCGAAAACATTCTGCGGTTTGGCCAGCGCGGAATCCAGCAGAAACTCGTCGCGAATACCATCTGAACCACCATGTTCGGCAAGTTGTTCCCTGTGCAATGCCAGAACCGCTCTCTTCGATACCCAACGCGGTTCATCCACTTATCGCGCCAGCTTTCGCAGCACGTCACGGTGCTTTTTCATTACTTTTCGCCCCGCTTCCATCTCCTCGGCGAACTCCTGGTCATAGGGCGTGAGCTCAATTCCATCCTTCGTGTCGGATATATAGAGGGTGTCTCCTTTTTGAACCTTGAGGCGAGCGAGAACATCTTTGGTGAGAACTACGCCGACCGAACTCCCAATTGTGAGAACTTTTGCAGTAGTAGGCATTGTGGTCTCCGATTTCAAATTATAACAATTAGTCTAATCTGATTCAAGCATTATTCCACTTCCACTCCCGCTCTCGCCCGCCTTATCCGCGCCAGCAGCGCCCCCGGTCGTAGCGACGACGGATATTGCAACATGCTCGCCATAAACCCCACAAATGTATCTTGCGAGATGCGCAGCGAAACCGGCAGAACATACAAATTCATCATGACTTCCGAGATCATTAGAGATTCTGCAGCTCCGTAAAGACCATACCTTCGGGCCAGTAGGTAGGTAAACACCACCGCGATGCCTGTTCCCGCCATATACCACGCGGCCAGCCGCTGGTGCTGGTTGGTCGCCAGGGCCAGCGTCGAGCTAGTGGACCATAACGCATAGACCACGACCACCAGCAGCAGTATGGCTAGCAGCCCACGACTGGGCGGAACATGCCCGCCGGTCCAGTGGTGCAGGAACCACGGGCCCAGGCTCATCATGCACAGCACAACAAGGCCTGAGAGAAAGAGCGCCGTCTGGCAGGCAAGCCGATGCAACGTGCGCACCAGTTCGATATTCTTTGCGCCATAGGCCAGCGAAAGCTCAGGCCACACTGTGTTATTCACCAACTGCACCATCTGCAGGGCAACCCTGGAGACGGTGCGCGCACTGGCAAAGATCGCCACATCCACCGAGCCCAGCGCATAGCCTACCGCCATCAGGGTTCCACCCTGGTTGAATGCCTGGCCGATGGGGAAGCCCATGAACGCGATGGCCAGCGGCGTCAGGCGCCGAATCTCGCTGATGCGCGCGTGCTTCCATCCGAACTTGAGCCACGGAATGTCCTTGCGCACGAACAGGCCGAACAGCACCGTCCCGATGCCGTTAGCGACAGCGAACGCCAATGCCGCCGTCCGTGGACCATAGCCCATCACCACCGGAATCATCGTAGCCACAAAGGCCAACAGCGTGATCATGGTCTTCACAAAGGTGCCGTAGGGGTAGCGCGCCACACAGGTATATGCAGCGCTCATCAACTGCTCCAGTTGGCCAAGCAGAACTGAAAGCCCGAGGAACAGAATGATCCACTTGGTATCGGACCAACTGATGGCGTTGATATTGAGTAGGGTTGAGGCGGGAACATAGTACAGCACTGGCGCCAGTAGCACTCCCACAGCTGAACAGATGAGCGCGATCAGCCACCAGCAACTCTGAAAGACGCGCAACGCTCCCTCGCGGTCGCCGGCAGAGTTCAGCATCGTCATCTCGTTTGCGGCCACATTGCCGAAGCCAATGCTGGAAAATGCCAGATAGCTGGGGATTGCATTGATGATCAGCCAGTCGCCGTAGGTATTGGTCGCCCAGAAGTGGAAGAAAATGGGCACCTGGACCAGTTGCGTGATGGTGCTGGACAGTTTGCCCACCCAGTTAGAGGCGAAGCCAAGCATCAGTCGGCGTTTGGTATGCCTATCCATGATGGGTCGACCTGTTCGGCGAGGAGGTCACTGAGGCACACGTCCGATCATCAGGAGTTCATCTCCTTCAAGATTGCCCTCACACAGAGCTTCAATATCGCTGCTTTGCACGGGACTGGAAAACACCCCGCAATGCGTGAACGCGCGCCTGCTCGCTTCGCCCTTCATAAACTCCGGCGTCAGCATCAATGGATGCACCATCCCCCAATTCTGGTGGTATGCTCCATAATCCTTCTTCTCCCGATCCACTGCTCCGTTGGGCGCGTAGCAGACAAACAGGCCTCCGGGACGCAACGCCTTCTCCGCCGCATCGAAGATGCTTCTTGGATTCGCCAGATGCTCGATCACATGCGAAGAAAAAAAGCAGTCCATCGTGCCATCCAGCGTTCGCAGGTCGCTCACCATCGTGCACTCCAGTTTTTCCTTTGCGTAGCGAGCGCGCTGCTGGCCAATCTCGTAGGAGAACACTTCAAATCCAGCCTGCCGTATCTGCCAACTTCCATATCCCCAGGAGCATCCGTAATCAAGAATCCGCGCTCCCGGCTTCAACCCTGCCGCAAACAGAGCCTCAATGCGATATGCAAAATCCTTCTCCGTCCCGGCAAACCTATTGGTAAGCATGGCCCGCAAATCAGCATCCCCGGGCAGATCGGTGGTAAAGCCCTGCTTGTACACCTCGTCTGTGTAAAAGCTCTCCGCCGCGCCAACATCGTCCTTTGGAGTGCGATACCGCAGGCTGCATTGCCAGCACTGCCTCAGCGCGGTCACTCCGTACTTGCGCCGAACCAGCTTCGCATCCGATGCTCCGCACGCGGGGCATGTATTCCCCTCCGCGCCACCCAGCATCGTTTTTCTGAACGCCCACAGCAGATAACCGAACCGGCTCGTCATTGCGGCCATTATAACCAGTCCCCATCGCGATGAACGCTACGTCGTTGGATTCGCGCAACGCAACTTAGCGGTCGCGCAGCCTGCGGTCCACATCCACTTTTTCTGCGATCAGTTGGGTAAGCATCGCCTGATCTCCGCGCCGGTCAGCCTCGGCAATCTGGTTGCGAAGTTCACGTTGCCTCCGCTCCAGCCGTCGCCCTTCCAATGTATACAGCGCGTCTTCCACCTGCTTCAGCAGCGCGGGTTCCTTGCTCGACGGCGTATAGTCCAATGCCAACGCCAACTGCGCGCGTGCGTCATCCGTCGATGCGGCATCCAGTGGGTTCGACGGCGCCGGAGCATTGGCCAGCGTGTCCAGCAGGTCCGCCGTCGCCAGGTCCGCAATCCACGCCACATTCTCCGCCAGCGCCCGCGCCGCACGCACGCGCGCCGGATCACTCTCCGGCAACACCAGAGCGCGCAGCAGAACCCGCTCCGTCTGCGTCAGCGCCTGCTTGCGCTGCGATGGAACGCTGGCCAGTCGCTGCGCCGCGGCCTGCTTCAACTCCTGCCGCATCAATGCCGAATCGATGCCCAGTTTATTCGCCGCGTCCTCGGCAAACTGGTTGCGACGGATCGGGTGCGCCATACGCCGAATGTGCGGCAGCAAAAAGTTCATCGCACTCACCTTCGCCTCTGCACTCTGTCCCGGAAATAGTTGACGCGCGCGATCAATCAGGTAATCCGAGTGCCGCTTTGCCCCGCGCAACGCAGCCCCGTAGGCCTGGATCCCCTGTTCGCGCACAAATCGGTCGGGATCGAGTCCGCCATCCAGCGTCACCAGCTTCACATCGAAATCCTCTTCCGTCAGCAGCGCGATGGATTTCTCCGCCGCTGTCGCTCCCGCCGTGTCGGGATCGAAGTTCACAATCACGCGCTTGGTGAACCGCCCCAGAAGCCGCACCTGCGTCTCTGTAAACGCCGTGCCGCTGATCGCCAGTACGTTGCGAATCCCCGCCATATATACGCTGATGCAGTCCATCTGCCCCTCTACCAGCACGGCAAAATCGTTCTTGCGCATCTCTCCCTTCGCCTTATCCAGATTGAAGAGCACGTTGCCCTTGGTATACAGCAGCGTCTCCGGCGAGTTCAGATACTTCGCCACCTCGCGGCCCTTGTCGTCGGTCGCATCCAATGCGCGCGCCGTAAACGCGATCACCTTGCCCGCCTCGTTGGCAATGGGAAACGTAATCCGCTTGCGGAAGCGCGCATACAGATCGCCGGTCGGCAGGCCGTCGTCACTTTTTTCTTTTGAACTAAAGAGTCCGCTGGCGCGCAATGCATCTTCGGAAAACTTACCCTTCAACGCTTCGCGCATCGCATTGAAATCATCCTGAGCATAGCCGATGCGAAAGGTCTTGACGGTCTCCGCCGACACGCCGCGGCCAGTGAGGTACTCGCGCGCCCGTGCCGCTTCGGGCGACTTGAACTGCGTCTCGAAGTACTGCGTCGCCACTTCGTGCAGGTCCAGCAACTGACGCCGCAGCCCCGCCTGCTCACCGTACTCGCGCGCCTCCTCCGGTGTATTGAACTCGCGTTTCGGTAGCGCAATCCCCGCCTTCGACGCCACAGCGCGCACCGCCTCCGGAAAGCTCAGCCCCTCCATCTTCATCACGAAGTTGAAGACATCGCCTTTCTCGTGGCACCCAAAGCAGTAGTAGTACCCATGCGTCGCGTTCACGCTGAAGCTGCCCGTCTTCTCCTTGTGGAACGGGCACAGCCCGGTATAGTTCTGCGCGCCCGTCTTGCGCAGCTTCAGATACTCGCCCACAATGCGCACGATGTCCGCCTGCTGCTTTACGAGTTGGGCAAAGTCATCCGCCATAAGTACCGCAATCTAAGAAGCCGACGTTCGCCTATCACGCGTCGGACGGGTGACACTCCATTTTTATAGGGGAAATATCTAACCGGCGCGGCGATCTTCGAAAAGCTCGTCGAGCATCTCGGAGAGGGTGCCGGCGCGGGTTCGCATAGCGTCCTCGGAGCGGTCCATTCCGCCAGCCAGCGCATCATAGCGAGCGCGCAGGGAAAGTAACTCGTCCGCAATGTTGAGAGCAGACAGCACCGCGACACGCAGTGAATCTGCGGTGCCGCCGTGGGACGCGACGGCGCGCATCTTGCCATCGACCAGAGAGGCTAGCTGCTGGATGTACTCTGCGTCGGTTCCTCGCAGGTTGTAGATCTGGTCGTAGATATCTACGCTGACTGCCTCGGGGATGACGGTGGCGATGGGGTTTGCGGAGGCGTCGCCTGTTGAAGGGTGGCGATTGAGGTCAGATTGATCCTGCTTGCCGTTGCATTCTGTCACGCTTATCTCCTCTCCTGATAAGGTCCGGCCGCGCAGTCGATAATTTCGCTTTGCAGCGGTGCAATCTACAACAATTCGTCGATCTGGTGCATCATCTGCTCGACGCGCTGGCGCACTGCTTCGCGCTCTTGGACGAGGGCATCGATCTGAGTTTGGACGGCCTCTTTTTCGCTTAAGGCTACCTGGGCTTTGCTGTGGGCAGCTTCTGCTTTACTCTGTGCAGCGTCGGCCTGAGACTGGACGGAGGCGAATTGGCTTTGAGCGGCTTCCATTTTGCTATGGGCCGCGGCAATCTGTGACTGGGCTTCCTCTGCCTGTTGTGCGAGTTGCCGACGCAACAATACTACCTCCGCGTCGGCTGCGGCACGCGCTTCGCGCTCTCGCTTTACGACCTCTACTGCCCGGAGCACCTTCTGCTCGAGCGCCTGAAACTCATCTGCACTGACACCACTGACACTGGAACTCATATGTGCCAAGTATAGTGCGGATGGGCGGAGATTCGAGTGTTGGGCGACTGTGCAAAACGAGGCATTTATTGACAGTGGGGATGAAACAGATGATTCGTGGAGATTGACTAGGTGCGAATGGCCCCGCCCAGCGCGGTGAGGGTTGCGATGATACGTGTGGACCACTCGGACAACTCATCTTCGCGCAGGGTTCGCTGACTGGATTGAAAGACGCAGCGGAACAGGAGTGCATACTTCCCTGCTGAAGCGGAGCCAGCCTTTGTATCGCGAAATATCTCTACCGGCGCGAGGCGCGTGAGTTCGGGGATGGCCAGCGCGCGAATAGCATCCGCGATGGTGCTCCACGGGACAGCGTCGGCGAAGGTGAAGGAGAAATCGCGCTCGACGGCCTGGAAGCGGGAGAGTTCGTGCGCGGTAGGGCGGCGCAGTGGAAGGCGATAGAGTGCGTCGAGGTCGAGCACGGCGAGGAAGACGGGTTGGCGTAGCTTGCGTGATTCGCGCTGCGAGGCAGCCAGCTCGCCAAAGCAGGCGATGGAAGTGCCGCTGAGCAGGGCTGTAGCACAGCGGCCCGGCTCGAGCCATGCGGGTGCTTCGGATGAGTAGGTAAGCGCAGAAGTGGCGCTGGTGGAGAGCTCGTCGGGCGAGGCGGCAAAGAGCGAGAGAAGCGATTCGACGACGCCCTTGAGTTCGAAGACGGCGGAGTCTTTGGCGGTATGCAGGCGCGATGGCGGCATCTCGCCGGTGAGGCCGAAGCATAGACTGTGCGGCTCGAAGACCTGCTCGGCAGTTCCAGTGAAGATGGACCCTTGTTCGAATAAACGCACTTCGCGCACGTCGCGGTTGAGGTTGTGGGCCAGCATGGTGAGCATTCCTGGAGCGAGCGTGGGACGTAGCAGACGGGCCTCGTCGGAGAGCGGATTCTCGAGTTGGATGAGGCCGGTGTTCCCAGAGGTGAAGGTTGCGCCATCGGCTTCCGATGCGAAGCTGCTGGAGATTGCCTCGGAGTAGCCGAGGGCAAGCAGGCGTGCGCGCACGGAGGATTCGGCGGCGGCGAGTGGGTGTGCGGCGACGGGTAGAGCCGTGGGCAGTGTGTTGGCGAAGCGGTTGTATCCGTAGACGCGGGCGACCTCTTCAATCAGGTCGATCTCGCGTTCCAAATCAAGCCGCCAGGTGGGAAGCTGGACGTCGAACGCTGGTTCGGCAGTGTTGTGTTGTACGAGTTGACAGCCGAGTGAGGAGAGAATTTGGCGGACAAGATCCGCGTTAATTGCGGATTGGTTGGGCCGGTCGTCCAGGGTGGTGCCAAGATGACGCCAGACCTGCGGTAGCGAGAGAGCGATGGGCGCGCGAAGGCCGGTGCGCGCGGCGACCGAGGGAACGACGACATCCACCAACTCGCCTACCGGTGTGCCGCCGGATTGCAGAATCAGTTTCGCGACCAGTGCGTTGGCGGTGGCGCAGGCGTTGAAGTCCGCGCCGCGCTCGAATCGGTGCGAGGCGTCGGTATGCAGGCCGTGGCGGCGGGCGCTGCGACGGACGCTGGCTGGGTCAAACCATGCGGCCTCGATCAGAATGTTTTTGGTCTCGGCGGTAATCATGGAGTCCCAGCCGCCCATCACTCCGGCCAGGCCCTGCGCGCGGGAGTGGTCCGCGACGACCAGATCGTCGGGTTCCAGTATGCGCTCCGATCCGTCGAGGAGCTTGACCCGCTCACCCTTGCGCGCCAGTCGGACGATGAGTCCGCCGTCCAGCTTGTCCAGGTCGTAGGCGTGATTGGGATGGCCCATGCCCTGCAGGACGAAGTTGGTTGCGTCGACTGCGTTGGAGATCGGCTTGAGGCCGAGCAGAGCGAAGAACTCGGCAACCTGGCCAGTGGAGGCCGCTATGGTGACATTGCGTAGAACCTGCGCAGTAAAACGGCCGCAGAGGGATTGGGCGTCGGGAGCGATCTGCACGGAGAAGGGATGCGCGGTTGACTTGGCGGTAGGCAACGTGGTGTCGAGTGGCGCCAGCGGGAGGTTGTAGATGGTGGCGGCCTCGCGCGCAATGCCATAGTGGTTCATGGCGTCCACGCGGTTGGTGGTGATGTCCATCTCGAAGAGGTGGCCGTTGCCGGAGCCGAGGTCATGGATTCCTTCGACGGCGATACCGCGCAGTGTGAGGTCTTCAGCGAGTTGACGGTCGTCCACCGGAATGTTGGGGACGTACGAGCGGAGCCATCTGGAGAGAATATTCATAAAGAAGCGAGTCAGCTAGTCAGCAAGTCAGCGTTCTTACGCTGCATCCTTGGATTTTAATGTTTTCAAGAGGCCGTTGATCATCCTGGCGACCTCGTTGCAAAGCGCTTGTATTTCCTTTGTTTGTGCAGCATGAATAAAGTCGAGGTCCTCGCAAAGTTGCAATTGTGTCTCCAACTCGTAGAGCGAACCTCTTGCCTGTGCCAGAAATACCCGTAAAAGCTGATCGCTCAACCTTCCGTGGCCTTCTGCAATGTTACTTGGTATGGAGACGGCGGCGCGCCTCATCTGACTTTGCAAGCCAAAGAGTTCACTCTTCGGTAGTGAAGCTGTCTGGCGATAAACCTCTCGCGCCAGTTGCATCGACCTCTGCCACACGAGCAGCTCTCGAAAATGTCTCGTTCTCATGCCATCATCTTCATGTACTAACTCGCTGACTTGCTAACTCGCTGACTTGCTGTCTCACGCAAACTGCTCCAGGAAACGCATGTCGCCGCTGTAAAAGTGGCCGATGTCACTGATGCCGTGTTGAATCATGGCGATGCGTTCCACGCCCATGCCGAAGGCGAAGCCGGAGATGTTGGCAGGATTGTAGGCGTCGTCGGCGGGATCGAGCTTGCGGCGGGCTTCGCTGACGCTGGCGAAGACGGTGGGATCCACCATGCCGCAGCCCAGCAGTTCAATCCATCCAGATTGCTTGCACTTGCGGCAACCGGTGCCAGAGCAGAAGATGCAACTGATCTGCACGTCGGCGCTGGGCTCGGTGAAGGGGAAGAAGCTGGGGAAAAAGCGCGTCTTGACGCTGGAGCCGAAGAGCGCCTTCATGGCGTGGTCGAGCGTTCCCTTCAGGTCGGAGAAGGTGATGTTGCTGTCGACACAGAGGCCTTCGACCTGGTGGAAGATGGGCGAGTGGGTGGCGTCGGCGGCGTCGTTGCGATGCACTTTTCCGGGAACCACAATGCGGATGGGCGGCGCGCTGGCGATCATGCTGCGAATCTGCACGGGCGAGGTGTGCGTGCGCATCAGCAGGCGGTCGCGCGATGGCTTTGCCTGTTGACCGGCCAACACCAGCGTGTCCTGGGTGTCGCGCGCGGGGTGGTTGGGCGGAAAGTTGAGCGCCTCGAAGTTGTAGAAATCGGATTCAACCTGTGGGCCGAGCGCGGTGGAGTAGCCAAGATGATGAAAGACGGCGACGATCTCATTCATCGTCTTCAACAGCGGGTGGGGAATGCCGGGGGCGCGGACGGAGCCGGGGAGGGTGATGTCGATACCAGAGGTGACGGATGCGGTTGGCGAATATGCAATAGTCTCTGCGAGTGCGGCCTCAACCTGCTGTTTTAGCTGGTTGAAGCGAATGCCTAGGGGCTTGCGCGCGTCAGCGGGTGCGGACTTGAGCCATGCATCACTGATGAGCTTCAGACGGCCTTGTTTGCGACCGAGCCAGCGCAGACGAAAGGCTTCTGTATCTCGTATAGAGACAGTCTCATTACGAACCTCCTCGGCCAGCGTAGTGAAGGCGGCGTCGAGGGAGGGTTCGTCGTAGCTGAGCAGTTGGGGGATGGTTTCGTTCATGAAGAGTTTAGGCTTCGAGTCGTCGCTCTCTAGTGTATCGCGGCGCTAGTGCAACAGCGCGGAGAAGACGATGATGAGGACGGCCAGACCAAGCTGGAGGCTGCGCGGGTCGGTGATGGCGTAGACCACAGGGTCCTCCTCCAACTCACCGCGGGAGGCCTTGAGCCACAGGCGGCTGAGCCAGAGTAGAAGCACGGGGACCAGCAGCCAGAGGCGCGCGTGGTGGGGATAAAGGTTCTGTGCAACCCCGTTGCCTATATACAGCGCGAAGATGACGACCGAGGCGTATCCGCTAGCGGTGCCGAAGCTACGCAACTGTTCGAGGTCGGAGATGCGATAGCCACGGCCCTTGACCGCGAAGGTGTGCGATGGGTCGCTGCGCAGGCTGATGCTTTCCAACTCGGCGAAGCGCTTGACGAAGGCCAGTGAGAGGAAGAAGAAGATGCTGAAGGCCGCCAGCCAGGGCGATACCTTTACCCCGGAGGCCGCTGATCCGGCCAGGATGCGGATGGTGTAGAGACATGCGAGCGCCATTACATCCACCAGCACCATGCGCTTCAGACGCAGCGAGTAGAGGATGGTAGCGGCGACGTAGAGCACAAGCCACTCCAGGAAGTGTCCTTGGCCATTCCAGATGAATTGGGGAGACAACGTCGTAAGTACATGCGGCAACTGCCGCGCTAGCGCAAGGGACGAGGCAAGGAAGAGAAGGATGGTGACTGCTCCCGTAACGGGCGAGAGGTCGCCGGCGGCGAAGGGGCGACTGCGTTTGCGCGGGTGGTGACGGTCGGCTTCCAGATCCAGCAGATCGTTGAAGACGTAAGTTGCCGAGGCGGCCATACTGAAGCTGAGAAAGGCGAGCAGGGTTGCGACGACCGAGCCAACGTCGCGCACATGGGCCAACAGAAGCGGCAGAATGATCAGCGTGTTCTTGGCCCACTGGTGCAGCCGGATGGCACGCAGCCAGGTATTTAGCGGCGGAGCTTTGTCAATAAAGGTGTGCGCTGGCTGCACCGCCGCCGCATGCAGGCCCGCGTTGAGTGCACGGCTAGGATTAGCCACCATGGGATATAGACAATGAGTCAACAGAGTCAGGTCGGCGCGGGCGTTGCCGATGTAGCTGAAGCCTGTGGGGAAGCGCTGCTGGAAGGCTGCGAGCTTGTTATGTCCGGTGAGATTGAGAGTCCCGTCGGAGGCGAGGACGCTCGTGAAGATTCCCAGATGCGCGGCCACGCGCTGGGCAAGAAGATCGTCGGCCCCGGTGGCAAGGATTATCTCGCGTCCGGCGGCGTGTTGCTGGCGCAGGTACTCCAACAGAGGCTGATTGTAGGGCAGGTGGACGACATCGAGCGTGACGACGGAGGAGACATTGCGCTTGAATGCAGCCCTTCCCTGGGCGATCCACATGGGAAAACGCAGCAGCGAGCCGGGAGTATGCCTCGCCAGAACAAGGACTGAATCCAGAAGCGTATTACTCTTGACCAGTGTGCCATCCAGGTCGACACAGAGCGGTACGGTTGTTGGCGTGGTTGATACGACTGGGGAACCACTATGGGGATCAACCTGGTCGGGTTGCAGGTGCGCGGATGGCAAAGACACGAGTCAACCCCTTTCGCAGAGCTGCCAGACGATCCATTACGGACACGCGGCAAGGCACGACGGTGTAAGCCGTCGGCACGAGAAGCAGTGGAAGCTTCCCGTAAACTCTACGCTATTATCCCTGATCCGCTGTGCAGCGCTGGATGAATCCAGATGGTAACTGACAGGCAAAACTAGCCGGGAGGCCAGGTCATGTGTCGGCCACCAAGCAGATGCAGATGGAGGTGGTCGACGGTTTGGCCGCCGTCGGGGCCGGTGTTGATGACGATGCGATATCCGCCGTCGAGCCCTGCGGTGCGGGCGATGTGGGCCGCCTTCGCCACCAGATGTCCCAGAAGCGGGGCGTGCTCTTGCTCCGCATGCGCTGTAGACGCGATATGCTCCCTGGGGATCAGCAGCAGATGGGTAGGCGCCTGCGGGTTGAGGTCGGCAAAGCAGAGGCACAGCTCGTCCTCGTAGACGCGCTTGGCCGGAATGCTGTCGGCAACGATCTTACAGAAGATGCAATCGGAACTCATGCCTATCTACCTCGCACAGGACTTGATGTGAACTTCCGAGGAGAATTCTACCGCCAAGCCAGTTAGAAATTAGCGCAGCGGTTACTTTGCAAAGTACTTTGGGTTCTGGTCGGCGGCCCATGGATCGTAGGCTTCGGCAAAGGCTGCCCGGATGCGGATGGGGGGATGGGTGGCGAACCATACTTCGTAGAGCGTATGGGGAGTGGGGTCGTCAAGGGAGAGTTTGCCTAAGATCTGGAAGGCCTGGCGGCCAACCTGTTGCGGGTCTGCGACGATGCCATGGACAGCCTCCTGTCCGTAGACGTCGGCGTTATGCTCGATGGCGCGGCTAAAGGCATTGGCAAACGGGTCAGAGAGCGTGGAGAGCACGCACAGTACCATGAGAAGGACGACCAGCGCTCCCCAGTCCTGCTGTGACGGAATGCGCCAGTCCGATCCGTAACGCAATAACAGGAATTGAACGCCGTGGAAACCAAGCCAGAAGAGTGGTAGCAGCGCAACGCAACTGAACGCGACGCCCGCTGCCACATGACCCAGCGCGTAATGGCCCATCTCATGGGCAAAGATGAAACTGATCTGGCCGGGTGTGCAGCGGGCGATGGTGTTATCCCACACCACAACGCGCTTGGATGCTCCGAAGCCGGTGACGTAGGCGTTGAGTTGAGTGGATTTCGCACTCGCCTTCATCAGAAACATGCGCTGGGGCGGGATAGAGATACCCCCACGCGCGACTACCTGCTCCAATTGCTGGACCAGCGCGGGGTTGGATTGGGCGAGCGGCTCGAATTTGTTGAAGATTGGATCGATGACGTACGGCGTAACGAAGACAACCGAAATCAGAAGGAGGACCGATGGAATCCAGAACCAGAACCACCAGCGTGTTGGCGATCGGCGAATGACCCAGAAGATCAGCATGGTGAGCAAACTGCCAAAGAGCCACTGCAACGCAAAGGATTTCGCTTTGTCGGCCAACCAACTGCTCCAACCCTGGACCGAGAGGCCGTAGCCGAGGGCAACTCGATGGGCATAGATACCGAGTGGAAGATTGAGCAGATGGACGACCAGCAGCAACAGAAACACGAAGCTGAATCCCTGTATCCAGCGGTTCTTGGAGAGGCTGATTGCGAGACGTTGCATCCCAGCAGTCACGCCGAGGACGAGCAGCAGAAGCAGTTGGACCGGCATCCAGACGGTGTCTGTGATGGTAACGATTCTTCCTGTCCGGTTGAGGGCGATGGCTCGCTGCAGCGCTGCGGGCGGCAGCGTGTACGCAGTGGAGTCGTGAAGTGCGATGCTCTGGGCGTGGGCCTCGGTGGGAGTCTCGCTGGCGAAACGGCTGATGGCAATGGAGAAGATGGCGGCCAATATAACTAGCAGAAGCAGGGTATTGCGAAGACGCATGGTCTCGACTCCAGTTGCTGTGCATCAGTGTGCCGCATGGATGCAGCGAAAAGCAAAACAATCCGTCCAATACATAGGGAAGTATGCATGGATGAAAGACAAAAGACGCATCTTCCGTGTAGCATCCGATAGATCGAAGGATGCATCTTGACAGAGAAAACGAAATCCATGAGACAGATTAAGAGGAATCTGCGGGGGATTACCCGCATTGTGATTTTGGTATTTGCGTGCGCTTCAGTACTGCTTACTGTAGGCGCGCTCGAGGCGCAACGCGGCGCACTGGCCGCCACCGAGGCTGCCTCCGGCCCCTCCGGGAAGCCGGTTGCAGGCGATCCGGCACTGATGAATGCGCTAGAGACGGAGTTGAAACGGGCGATGACTTCATTGGGAGCGGAGGGTCCCGCAGCCGCGCAACAGCCCAAACCCTACTTCCTGAGCTATGCGGTGGACGATGCATCGTCGGTGAATATTTCGGCGGAATATGGAGCGATCAGCGGCTCCAACCAAAGCCATGTGCGATCGGTGGACGTGCAAGTGCGGCTGGGCAGCCCTGCGGAGGACAACACACACGGCGACCATCGGACCAGCGCTCTGACCACGCTGCCGCTTCCTATGACCGACGACCGCGATGCCATTGCACGCTCCCTGTGGTATGCCACCAACCGTGGATATGCGCGCGCGCTGGATGGCTATCTGAAAGTGAAGACAGAGCAGCAAGTGCGCGCCAAGGAGGAGGATTCCTCAGCAGACTTCAGCGTGGAGCAGCCACGGACGGACCTCTTGCCGCCGGCGCCAGCACTGGTGGTGGATCGTGCTGCGTGGGAGAATCGCCTGCGCGAGATATCGAAACTGTTTACCCAGTTTCCCGACGTGTTTGCTGACCAGGTCCAATTTACTGCGAGCAACGAGACGGACTACTTTGTATCGTCGGAGGGCCAGCGGGTGAACACGCCCAGCCAGACTGCGCGGCTGGTGATCGTGGCGCGGTCGCGCGCAGCAGACGGGATGGACCTGTTCCGCGCAGAGACCTTCGAGGCGCAATCTGCCGACCGTCTGCCCGATCAGAAGACAATTGCGGACAAGGCAATCGCAATGGCGAAGAACCTGGAAGAGCTGCGTATTGCCCCGGTGACACAACCGTTCAGCGGACCAGCGATTCTGAGCGGACGCGCCTCTGCGGTCTTCTTTCACGAGGTGTTGGGTCACCGCCTGGAAGGACAGCGGCAACGTGGGGATCAGGAGGGACAGACCTTTACCAAGCTGCTGGGCAAGCCGATTCTGCCAACATTTCTGAGCGTGGCCGACGATCCGACGCTTACCACGTTCCATGGCACAACCCTGAGCGGTCACTACGCATTTGACGATGAGGGACAGGCAGCGCGGCGCGTGGAATTGATCCGCGATGGCGTGCTGGAGACTTTTCTAATGTCGCGTGAACCGATTGCAAGCGTCTCGCAAAGCAACGGCCACGGACGCGCGGAATCGGGGCACATGCCGACGGGACGCCAGGGAAATCTGATTGTTACCTCGTCGAAGTCGGTACCGGAGAGTGAACTGCGCCAAATGTTGATCGACGAGGCGAAGAAGCAGGGCAAACCATACGGCCTGTACTTTGAAGACATCTCGTCCGGGTTCGCAGTGACTACACGGAGCTCGCCGCAGGCCTTTCAGGTGATCCCATTGGTGGTGTACCGGGTGTATGTGGATGGGCGTCCCGACGAACTGGTGCGTGGGGTCAGCATTGTGGGCACACCGCAGGCCGCGCTGAACAGCATCCTGGCCACCGGCGACAAGCAGGACATCTTCAATGGAATATGTGGCGCGGAGTCCGGCAGCATTCCAGTCAGCGCGGTTGCGCCAGCCATGCTGGTGAGCCAGATTGAGACGCAACGTCAGGCGCAAGGCACCACCCGACCGCCCATTCTGCCGCCGCCGAATGCAGCTGCAGGCCAATCAGGGCCAGCGAAAGGAGCGAATTAATGAAAAAGCTCCTTTTATGGTTACGATTTAAACGTATATTTACAGTAATATTTACTCTCTGTGTGTTATTTGGCACTTATTCGGCTACATATTTGGCCAACGCGCAGAACCTGCAAACGGACGATCCGGTGCTGCGTGCCATGCAAGCAGAGCTGGAACGCGAGCAGGCTCAGTTGGTATTGCCCGGAATGCAGCGGCCCTACTTCCTGCAGTATCGCGTGGACGACGTCAGCACCTACGACGTAGTGGCGAACTTTGGCGCGTTGGTGCGTGAGGAGAGCGGCCACCAGCGGATTGTGCGGGTGACGGTGCGGATCGGAAACTACACCACGGATTCAAGCAGCAGCCTGGGAGACGGCACCGCGGTACTGGGGCCGACGGACAACAATCCGGAGGCGATTCGTTACTGCCTGTGGACGGCGACGGACGAGGCGTACAAGATTGCCCTGCGCGCGTACACGGCCAAACAGGCTGCATTGAAGCAATTTGAGGCCGCGCCCAATGCGCAGGATCTTGCCCCGGCCAAGGCAGTCACGCACATTGGCCCGTTGGTACAGCTGGAGATTGACCGCGCTGCATGGAAGCAGCACATCGTAGATGCCAGTGGACTTTACGCCAGCGATCCCGCGGTGCGTGCCAGTGCCGCGGACGTACAGTATTCGTCTGCAACCCTACACAGCCTGGCGGTGAACCGTTATCTGGTAAATAGCGAAGGAACAATGATACGCCAGGGATATACGGGCTACAGCGCCAACATCAGCGTGGGCGGACAGGCCTCCGACGGAATGCAACTGGAGCGCAGTAACGGCAGCACGGAGGCCATTGCCAAGGACCTGATGACGTGGCCTGAGTTCCATAAACTCGTGATCGATGACCTGCAGAGCCTGCAGGCTCTGCGCAATGCGCCTGTCGTCTCCTCCGAAGACTACCATGGGCCTGTATTGTTCAGCGGGGACGCGGCCACGGACGTAATGGAACGTCTGTTCATTCCTAACGTAGAGGCGCACCGGCCCGATATGGGTACCACGGCACGCACCCAGGGCGTCTACACATCCAGTTATCACGCGCGCGTACTGCCCGACGTGCTGAATGCGACGGACGATCCGCTGATGAGTAGCTTTGCAGGGCACGGGTTGGTGGGTGCATACGCTGTGGACGACGAAGGTGTACCGGCTCAGGCGGTCAAAGTTGCGGTGAACGGCAAGCTGGAGGATTATCTGATCGGACGCACGCCGATACGGGATTTTCCGGTATCGAACGGACACGGACGTGCTGCACTGGGACAGGCCCCGCATTCCAGTGAAGGAGTGATGCTGTTCAAGTCGAATGCGCCGTTGAGCGCGGCGGCTATGAATGCGCGCCTTATTGCGATGGCCAAGGACCAGGGCCGCGATGTATACGCGGTAGAGACGCTGGGCGGAGATCTGTCGCCACGATTGCTGTATGTGGTGCATCCCGACGGCAGTCGCCAACTGGTGCGGGGCGCTGTGTTCGACGAATTGGACAATCGCAGCCTGCGATCGGACATTGTGGCGGCGGGCGACGATGAGTACGTCTCTAATACATTAGGCGCCGTTCCGGTGACTACCATTGCGCCAAGTCTTCTGTTTGACGACATAGGCGTGAAACGCGCCACCGAGGAGCAGCAGAAGCTACCCTATTACGCACCTCCGGCGCTGGATAGGACAGCCGGACAGACAGGCAGCAACCGAACTAATTGAGGCGGACGATGTAGGGCAGTGCGCCACCGCGAACGTGGATGCTTTCTGCGATCTGGCTGGCGGTTGTCTTATCGGCCTTCAGCGGGTTGATGCGTACCCAATGGCCAGTGGGCCCTGCGAACTCAATCACCTTGGCCGTGGAATAACGGCGAAGAAGGCTGTTTTTGAGCTTGATTGCATCGTCCTCGTCCGTGAAGGCACCGATCTGAACGCACCATTTCCCTGCCGGATCGACGCCTGGGTACTGTGGCGGCGCATAGGCCTCAACGCGCACTTTGGCCACGCCTACGCGATATACGCCTGTTGCCTTGGCGGCAGCCAGCGAGAGATCGATGATGCGGTCTCCCACGAAGGGACCGCGATCCGTAATGCGCACGACGACCGACTGCTCGTTTTCCAGATTGGTGACACGAACAATGGAGCCCATAGGCAGGGTGCGATGCGCGGCAGTCATGGCGTTCTGGTCGTAGATGCTGCCGTCGGCGGCCTTGCGATTGGCGTAGGGAGGGCCGTACCAACTGGCCAGACCAACCTCGCTGGAGACCGGCTTGCCACGCGGCGTGGGTTGCGGAGTTGTGGACGAAGTTCCCGTGGAGTCGGAGGGTGCAGACGGTGTTCGACTGGATGCATTCTGGCTTGCAGCGCTGGATTGCGGCGGACGAACCGGCGTCACACTGCGACGGGTTGAGGCAGACGGAAGCGGTGGCGGCGGCTGATAGATAGCTGTCTTGTTCTTATGGCGGCATCCCGCAAGTGCCAGCACGATCAACGAAAACAACACGAACGTATGCGCCCGGCTAAGCGACCAGCGAGGTGCTGCGACTGCAAAGCGGCGGCGATGCGGCGCGTAGTTCACGTCTGCGGATTGTCCTTATCGAAACCTGAATCAGGCGGTGGCGTAGCTTTCGCCTGCGATGTCGTGCGACGATCGTCTATGTGCTGGGCCAGTCGCTGCAACTGCTCGGCGGCGGCGCGCAGTGCCACCGACCCGTCGCGCCGAATGTCGGGAACCACCTGATCGTTGATGTAGGTGACTACGCGGTGAAGCTCGTCTTCAATACGCGCAGCTGCGTCACGGGCATTTTGCTTCCAAGGATTGGGCCCATCGTTTGCCATGGCAACACCTCCCCACAGTTCAGTATGGGTAGGCGGAAAAGGGTGGGTCAATGACAGAAACGCAGTATCCGACGCACAGTGCCTGATTGGTAATCGGGCATGTACAGCGGCCAATCTGTGTGGACTGGGCAACTAAGTGCGTGGGGGAGGCGTCCTTTTAGATACGGGCTCTCGTTTCCACGGTCGTTTGGCGACCTAGCAGGACTCCGCAGGGATGCAATCTCCAGTAGCCAGGAATGCACCCCCAGAGGAGAGCCTGATGAGCGAGAGAACCAGCCGCATTATCCACCGAATCATCGTGGAGGGACGCATTTCAATCGCAGCAGGTGCGATATTTGCAGTTTGTCTTTTGCCCCATACAGCAGCCTCCGCACAGGTCGTAGCCGTTTCGCCGAGCGCAGATAACACCCTGCTGGCGCTGCCCAATGCTCCCGACGCGACACTGGGCGACAGCAGTTCAAGCGTTGCCGCAGCCAACTCGAATTCGCGCGGAACGTCGGCGTCCGCGGTAACCCCCGCCGCGTCCATAGTCTTTGTTTCCCCAACTGAGAAATTCATCCGACCGGGCCAGATCGCGCCCACCCTGACGGCCGGCGACAAAATTCTGCTCGGCGTAAAGAATGCATTTATGCCATTTGCGGCATCTGGGTGGTTTGCCTCGGCAGGTTATTCCCAGGTAACGAACAGCAGCCCAAACTACGGCACAGACCGTGGCGCATTTGGGCAGCGGCTTGGCGCGGCTACTGTGCGGGGCTCCTCCGAAAATATCTTCAGTGACAGTGTAATGTCCAACCTCTTCCATGAAGACCCGCGCTACTACCAGATGGGCCCGGCGCACAACTTCTTCCTGCGCCTCGTATACGCGGGCACGCGGCCTCTAATCACCCGCACAGACAGCGGGCACACAACTCTCAACTTCGCACAACTGTCAGGCACAATGGGCGGAGCTATGCTGACCAACCTGTATTATCCACAGGCCAACCGCAGCATGGGGCAGACGATGGAGACCTTCGGCGGATCGGTTGGCGGATCGGCCCTCAGCGACGTCGTCAGCGAGTTCTATAGCAGCTTCAAGCACATGATTCACCCTGGGGCACACTAGCATATTGGCGAACGGCAACTTACTGATTGCGCTATTCCAACCAGATTAAAATGGCTACTGAACCACCCATTCGCCACACTTGATCCCCATTCAATGCAGAATCTTGCCGTTCACCATTAGACACTTCTAATGTTGACCTTTTCTGCTTATCCTGTAGGAAGTAAACCGCATCTTTATCTATAGCTCTGGGCCATCGAATCACCGTCCCGCATCAGCAGCGGATTGCAGGCAGCACAGGATGGAGGTATCGATTACAGACCCCATCCCAACCACATCCCACGATATACCGCAGTTGCGAAGACGAGAGTGCCTCGGCCAGCGTTCTAAGCAGCAATCTCATCAGGAGACTACACACTATGGCAAAGCGCGCAAAGATTTTTGAGAAAGCAATCGTTCAGATCGCCAAGGGCGGATGGGTGATTTACAGCAAGCTGAACGCATTGGCTGGCGACAGCCCGAGCTTTACCCCCAAGTGGAGCGACAAGCCGCTGCAGAAGAGCTATCAGAAGGAGAAGCCGCCCTTGGGTTGGCCGCGCACTACAGACTCGCTGTGTCCGAAGTGCGTTCCGGAGATTCGCAAGCAGATTGTGGACGGAAAGCTGCCCCACGAGATCCTGCTGAACGAAAAGGTGGGCGAGCTGAAGGCGCAGATTATCGAGCGCGACGGCAAGATTCTGATGGTGAAAGACTGCCCGATCCACGGCCACTTCGAGGATGTGATGTCGATTGATCCGGCCTTCATGCGGCATCTGGAAGAGGTGTTCCCCGGGCGTGACATCCGCGCGCACAACGACGCCAAGCTGCACAACCACGGCACCTCCACCGTGACCCATGGACGCGGCGCGGTGCTCACCATCGACCTCACCAACCGCTGCAACATGATGTGCGACCCATGCTTCATGGACGCCAACCAGGTTGGGTTTGTGCATGAGCTGACGTGGGATGAGATCAAGACCATGCTGGACAACGCCGTCACTATCAAGCCCAAGCGGCAGATGAGTGTGCAGTTCAGCGGCGGTGAGCCGACGCTTTCGCCGTACTTCCTGGACGCCGTGGCGTACGCGCGCAAGGTTGGCTATACCAGCGTGCAGGCTGCCACCAACGGCATTGAATTTGCCAAGAGCAAGGAGTTCGCGAAGGCCGCTGCCGAGGCTGGTTTGCGCTACGCATACCTCCAGTTCGACGGCATCGGCAATGCAGCCAACTCGCACCGCAAGGTGGGCAACGCGTTCGACGTGAAGCTACAGGCCATCCACAACCTGTACGAGGCTGGGGTGGACATCGTGCCCGTCACCACCATCGTCAACGGCATCAACAACGAGCAGGTGGGACGCATCATCCAGTTCGCACTGGACAATCCCAAGAAGATCAACTTCCTCAGCTTCCAGCCGGTGAGCTTTACGGGCCGCGATGAGGACATCAGCGACGAGCGCCGCGAGGCGCAGCGCTACACCCTGTCGCACATGGCGCACGATGTGAAGAACCAGACTGGGCTCGGCGAACCCACACGCGACTGGTTCCCCATCTCGTTCATGTCCACCTTCTCCGACTGGGCCGACCTGGTGCATGGCCCCGACCGCGACTGGGGTCAGCTCTCCTGCGGATGCCATCCCAACTGCGGCATCTCCATGGCGCTGATGATCGATAAGGAGACCAAAGAGGCCGCGCCGGTGACCGCGTTCATCAATGCTGACCGCCTGGCCAAGGACATTGCGCGAGTGAACGATGCGGCCCGCGGCAAATATGTCACCATGCTCGGCGCTGCGTTGGCGCTGATGCGTAACTATACTCCGGAAAATGCACCCACCCACTTCAAGATCAAGGACCTGCTGACCAAGTTCGACAAGAGCTTTGGCGCCAGCGGACGCGACTACGGCAAGGTCACGGCCGACCGCACTATGGAAGACATCAAGAAGCGGCGCGGCGATCGCTGGAACTTCCTCTTCATCGCGGGCATGTGGTTCCAGGACCTGTTCAACTACGACTTCCGCCGCACCGAGCAGTGCATCATTCCATACGCCACGCAGGAAGGCGAGATCAGCTTCTGCGCTTATAACACCGGCGTCGGCTGGCGCAACATCATCGAGAAGATGCACATGACTTCGACCCTGACCAAGTGGTACGAAGAGCATGGGCGGCATGAGATCTTCGCGGGCGGCAAGAAGGTCGGCCTGGAGATGCAGGACAAGTACGACCTGGTGCTGAACCAGGCTCACGTCGACTCGGCGGCCAACGATACGTTCGAGAAGAGCGGCATCGCCAAGAACGCGCGCGAGGAGAAGATCCGCGCACGCGACGCCAAGATCAAGCAGGACGCCGAAAACGCCCGCATGGCCAAGCTCTATCGCAAGGAAATCCTGCAAGAGCCGGACGCCCCCGCAGGCTTCATCTCGCTCAACGAGATCAAGCCCGCAGCACCAGTACAGGTGGAGGAGACCGTCGGCACCGAGTAACTCTTACTGGAACGGTGGAAGCCACCCGGAAGGGCACGGCTTCAGCCGTGCCGCAACAAGACTCCAATCCTCAACAAAAAGGCCGCCAGCAATGGTGGCCTTTTCCTTGCCGATAACTTTATCGCCGCGTCATTCTGACCAAAGGTCAGAATCTCCGTCGTTGTCGTCGCCTTCTTGTTGTCATTCTGAGCGCAGCGAAGAATCCCCGCATTTGTCTCTGCTGTTGCTTGCCCTCTTGTTAGTCATTCCCGTAGGGAATCTGCGTTTATCTCTCGCCGGGTGCCCCATTCATGCGCAGTCTCATCGCGCATGAGTGGGTTGCCTTGCCTCACCACTCCGGATGCACTTCACGCAACATAAAGGCCGCCAGCAATGGCGGCCTTTATGTTAGCTTTGCCACCACTTTTTACGTTTGACTCTCTCTTGTCATTCCCGAAATGAATCTGCGCTTGCTCTTGCCGCTGTGCATTCTCCTACGCGACGGCAAGAACGGATTGTCACGAAAGACTCGGCTTCAGCTTCTGGGGACGTTATAGACTATTCGAATGCAGCGTCGCATCTACTTTCCATCCCCGTTTGCTCTCGTCGTCATCTTCATCTCCATGCTGTGTTGCCCAAACGTGGGCGCGCAAGGGCATGCAGAGGCGAACGCACTTGCTGTGAAGGTTCTAGTGGATGAAGAACTCATTTCCTCCACAGCCAAGGCTGGACAGGAGGTGCGGATCCATGTGTCTGAAGGAGTGATGAAGGATGGCAAGGAGGTCATCGCTGCCGGTGCGCCGGTGCGGGCGCACCTGACGCTGGTCAAGCGACCAAGCCACGGAGACCGTGACGGCCAAATCAAGCTGACCATGGTGAGTGCCCAGGACGTTGCCGGTAGTTGGGTTCCGTTGCACAAAGGCACTGTCCGCCGAGGCAGTCGTCTCATCGCATTGTTTGCTGGATCTTGCAGCGTTCCATTTCCGCTAACCATGTTGATGATCGGAGAGGATGTCAAAATCCCGAAGGGTCAAGCACTCACCGCATATGTGCGAACTGGCGATCTACCCTAGCCACCAGTCTCAGAACTGCACAATCTCGACGCCCAGGCGTTCAAAATCATTCCGGTTCAGGGTCGCGACGATCATTCCGTTGTCCACGGCAATGGCGGCGATCAGGGTATCCATCGCGCTGGGAGAAAAGCCATTCTTTTTTGCCCGTGCCATCAGGCTGCCATAGCGCTTGGCGGCGCCAAGCCCGACGGCGACTACGCGGTTGAAGAACTGCATGTAGAGATCGCCTTCCACCCATTCCTCCAACTCGGTTCGCCGCTTGCCCGGCGGTAGGAGATGGATTCCGTACCAAAGTTCGGCATATGTGATGTCGCTGATATACATATCGCAATCGTCGGTGCGCTGCATCCAGGCGTCCACGCGTGGATTGGGAGGCAGCTTCCTGTATTGCGAGACGATGTCCGTATCCAACAGATATTTCAAAGCTCGACCTTACGCGCCTTCGACCGCGACCTGCGCAGGTCAATGCCGGAACCCACCAGTGGCGAATTCTTGAAAAACTCAGACATAGTTCGTGCATTCTGCCCGTGCGGGCGGTTCCGCTTCTCCCACTCTTCTGGTGAGACGATCAAGGCGACACGTTTCCCATGCCGCGTGATATCTTGCGGTCCCTGAGTTTGCGCGCCTTCCACGATCTCACTCGCCTTCGCCTTCAACTCCGCAATACCCCAGCTTGCCATGCCGCACCTCAATATGACCATTATAGTCATTTTGGTCTTAGAGCTCGCCGAATATATTGTTGAGCGCCCATCTCATGCAAAATCCTCAGCAAATCACGATGTCAAGCCCCTCGTCCGTCGAAAGATCGACTAACTCTATTTCTACCAATCACTTACCTCCGAAAGATACTTGGCATAGTAGTTTCCCTCCCTCCCGTATAATTTAAGCAGGGTGAAAATACAACAGAGCCAGGGGTAAAACTGTCAGACGAGGTGCGTCCGATTCGTGACGTTATTTCCTCTACAAACACATGATTTCAGAGACTTTATAAATAAAGTTATTGGGAATCAAGACTTTGCACCACTTGTCGAGACCTAGTCTAGACTTAAGTTGCATAGATCGAAGACTTTAGGATTTTTAGGGGGGGGGGTATACCCCCTCGGTGAGAGGTTCCGCAATCGCCGTAGAGAGGAGAGTCGGTACGACATATTATGCGCCGCTATCAACATTCGACGTACTTCTTCGTGAGACGCTTCTGCATGTGCCTCGCGCGGGCCTTCATGGCTGGAGTTCCGTTCCACAGATATTGCTCCACCAGCGCCTCGGCCTCCTCGCGCAGCGAAGGTTCGCTCAGCGCGAGGGTTCCCATCCCTTCCATCGCCGCGCAGCGCACAGCGTTGCTCTCATCCTCCGTCATTAAAGACATGATGCGAGATGCGCGCAAACGCTGTGCCTGGGTATGCGCCGTGCGAGAGACGACCAACGCCAGGTGCCAGCGCGTTTGCTTCTCCTCGACCGGCAGCGATTCCAGCAGGCCGGCCAGCTCCTCGGCGTAGCGATGCAGCTGGGAAGGATCTTCATCCGTGATGCGTCGCGCCACATCGGCTGCACGCTTGCGTACATAGACCTCCTCGCCGAAGAGTTCGTTGACCAGAGCGCGCATCGATGGCTTATAATAGCCAATCTCATGCGCCAACATGCGTGCCTGGGGTAGCCCCCAGGGTCTTACGCGCAGCAGATCGCGTACTTCTCCCATGGCGCGCAGTATAAATCCGCCACGGTGCGCAGCGGAAAACTTTTGCGGAGATTGCTATTGAGCGTTCAGTTTGGACTGCATCTGCTCGACGATTGCGCGGAGTGCAGCGACCTCAGTCTCCAAGGTATCCAGGCGAGTCGTGGTGTCGTTCACTCGAGGCCGCTCGGAGATAGTGTCGCGCACGGCAATGTCGATCGGCCCGCCGAGAAGATGCGCGTAACGCGATTCGCGCGAGCCGGGCTGGCGCGGCAGCATTACGGCCAAGGGGCGTGGAGCCATTTTTTCTCCCGCCGGATTCTCCGGGATCGCCGTCATGCGCGCCAGCGTGCTCTCTACCGCATCGAGTCCATCGAAGCTGAAGAGGCGGTCGGAGCGGGAGCGCAGCTCACCGGGAGTCTGCGGGCCGCGCAGAAAGAGCAGGCACAGCAGGGCCGTCTCGTCGCGGCGCAGGTCCAACACGGTGCGGATGCGATGTTCGTACTTTTCCACGCGGCTGGAGTGTTCCACGGCCACCAGGTCGTCGTCTTCCAGCGTGCGCAGTGCGTGTCGCACCTCTTCTTCGCTCAGGTTGAGCACAGGGTCGCGACTGGAACGCTGGTTGCATGCGTTCACCAGCGCGTTCAGCGAGAGCGGGTAATTCTCCGGCGTGGCAATCTCTTTTTCGATCAATGCGCCGAGGACGCGAATCTGCACGGGGTCAAGTGTCATGCTTACAAGGGTGCCACATTCTATTGCTCTTCGCGCAAGAGTAAGCCGCCACACTCCGGGGAATGTGGCGGCCAGTTGAAGATTGGTTGGGGTTAGAAGTTGAAGTGTCCGGCAAACTGCCAATCGCGCGGGCCAGGGTTGGAGGCGATTCCCGTGACCTCGCCAAAGGTGCTTGAGGTTTGTGCTGCCGTGGCGGACCAGCCACCACCGGGTGCTGAGAATACCACCTTATTCCACACATTCAGGCAATCCGCCTCGAAGGTGAGGGACATGCCATCGCGTATGGGGAAGGAACGTCGCAGGGACGCATTGATGATCTGCGAACCTGGAGCCCTAAGGCCAAGTGCGGCGGTGCGAGGAGCATTGCCGATCAGATACTGGTGCGTCGTTTGACCGGTGACGGCAGAGACGTCCGCAGGGATTCTGAATGCGTTGTAGTCAATGTACTTGATTTGGGTTCCGCCCGCGAGACCGAGATTGCTGGCGACCGTTCCGTTAGGCCCGCTTCCATAGCTACCGTTGATACGGGCGTTATGGCTGCCTACGTCGTTGGATGCGGCATTGATGTCTGGCATGCAGGTTCCCGAGTTGGGAGCAGCATTGGCGCATCCGCCACTCCAAGTGACGATCACTGGCAGGCCTGAGAAGTACTGGTATGTGCCAGAGACAAGCCAATTACTGGTGAGCGTGCGCATCCACAGCGAGTTGCCGCCGAGATGGTTTGCGCCGAAGGGCAGCTTATAGACAGCGAAAGCGTTGAGCACCTGCGGTTGGGATGTGGTAGTTAAGGCACGGTCGATGCGGTCCTGTTTGTAGGATCTGGTACCGGCAACACCCGCGCCATTGGAAAGTGCTGCGGCAGGAATGTCGAAGCCGCTGCGGAAGGTGGAGTCGTCTCCGATGTTCTTGGAGAAGGTGTAATTGATGTTGAAGGTGAGGCCATGGCGTTCACGCTGCGACAGAGTGATCTGCATCGAGCTGTAGTTGAAGTTCTGCACATTGGAACCCCAGCCATCGCTGACGGCGCTGTACTGCGGGAAGGCAACGAGACCCTGGGCCAGCGTGACCACCGTGCTGGATGGGAACGCGTTTGCCGCGGTAGAGAAGAAGCTGGGGATTGTGATACTGGGCATCACGGTCTGCGCCTTGGTGATGTTGGCTGTGGTGGCCGCAGCAGTCAGGATTGGCTTGGTGCCCGTGCTGTCAAGGACATTGCCCAGTGCAGCAAGGTAGATGGGATTCAACTGGTTGACCCAGTAACCATTGGAATTGGTGCCGGCGCTGTACTCAAAGACACGATGGCTTTCGCTGCCGACATAATTGACGGAGAGGGTCATGTCCTTGGTGAGGCTGCGCTCCACGCCCAGGTTGTAGAAGGTGAACTCCGGCGCGCGGTCCGAGACATAGGGGTCAGCGTAGGCAACGCTGCCAGCCGTTACGATCGCGCCGGCAGAGTTGAGGTAGTTGCCCATATTCAGCAGCTGCGAGGCAGCGGTAATGGCTGTGGGGGTGGGATAGTTGTATCCCGCGCCAAACATCGCGGTATTCGCCTTGCCGATACCGGTAAAGTAGGTGCCATTATTGAGGAAGAAGGAAGGCCCTGCGGCGAGTCCGGACGTGAGTTCCGGATTTGCAGTCGCAGTCAGGTTGAAGCCCAGGGTTTGCCCTGCCCCGAGTGAGCCGCCGTTGCTGGTGCGTCCGCCGCCGGAACCGCCGCCGAACGAGTAGACGATTCCAACGCCGCCTCGAATGACGGTTTTGTCGTCGACCGAATAGGCCAATCCAAGACGCGGCCCGAAGTTCTTCCAGTAAGTGTTGACCGGTGTTTTATCACCGATACCTATTCCCGCACCGCCGTAGTTTCCGGCGAACTGGAGCGCGCCTACGGCCCCTGTGGGCTGGCCGGTGATGCCAGTCAGATTCGGATTAAGGAAGCTGAAGTGATTGTTCACCTCATGGTAGGGAGGCAGATAGTCCCAACGCAGGCCCATATCGACGGTCAACTTTTGCGTGACCTTGAAGTTATCCGAGATGTACGGCGCAAACGGCTTGTATCGGCTACCGATCTCTGGAACGGGCTGGATGGCAAGGGTCGGTGTTCCGCCCACTGCGCCCAGCAGGTAGCTGGCATATCCATAACCACTGGCAGTCGATAGAGCACTAGCGTTGGAGTTATAGTTGGCCGTTGAGATGGCGTTGTAATTAAGATATAGACCGCCGCTGTATGTGGCCGGCAACTGTGCGTTGACTTGTAGAAACTGATAAGTAAAGCCAAAGGTCAAGGAGTGCTTGCCCTTGGTCCATAGCAGGTTGTCGACGATGGTATAGGAGCTGGGAGTTGTGGGCTGAGTGCTGGTTGCGCTGGTGTTGCCGGTCCAGGTGGTTGGGTTGGGGGCAATCGCTGTGTTGGTGCTGAATGCGGCACCCGGGAAGGTGGAGGTGGCCAGGCCCGGCGGCAGATTGGTGATGCCGAATGCAGGCGCGTCCCACTGTGCGACGCCATCGGTAGAGTTGTGAATGTCCTGGAAGAAGCGAGTAAAGCCGTACTTCAACTGATTCACCAGATTCGCGTTGACGGTATAGACGTCTTCAACGACAAACTGCTTGGGATATAGGGTGGCCAGATCTCCGCCCTCATACGGCAAGGGAATATAGGGTGCCGCGAAGTTATTGACATATGCCTCAACGCCCACCGCTGCAACCGCCGAGAGCCGGTTTTTCGCACTCAAGTCATAGTCCAGGCGAACATTGTAGACATGATTGTCAAAGCCCTGCACGCGGGTACCAAAGTAGTTGTTCGAGATCACATTCGAGTAAGTCGGCGCGGGCAGGAATGCCTGCATTGCCTGGGCGATGGGAGAGATGTAGTTGGTGGGGATGACATTGTAGGTCGGAAGGCCGTTCTTCAGTCCCTGGAATGGCGTGCGGCTACAAACCGTCGCGCCAGAGTTACAAGTGTTTGAGGTGGGATCGTAGATGATGGCTGGATTGACATTTCCTGTGCCCGCAGGATTGCCCGCGATACCGGTATAGCCTGTCCCGACGACTGCGTTGGCGTTCAGTTCGGTGAAGTCGCCCGTCCTCATCAATACTGTTGGCACGGTGCTCAACGCTGGGGTAGCGTATTGTCGACCGTGGAATTTGTCATAAGCAAAGAAGAAGAAGAGTTTGTTGTTGGTGAGCGGCACCTTGCCGCCGATAGAAAACGACATCTCATTCTGATGCTCAAAAGGCTTGGCCTGGCAACCGACCCTGGGGGCATAGGTCACGATCTGTCCGTTGACGGTCGCTGTGCTGCTGCCTGCGCTGCAGGTTGGATAGTTGACACCCGTAGCAGGGTTGACACCTACGGCCTGCACCCACTTATTGGTAAAGCTCCATGCATCGAAGATGGTATTGCGCACAAAGTCTGACGCTTGCCCGTGATACTTCAGGCCACCCGACTTCATGGTAAAGTTCTCTGAACCGGCACCGGCATATTCCACGGGCGGGATGCTGCTGACAATCTGGAACTGGTCGACGGCATCCAGGTCCACATTCAACGAGACCACGCGATTGTCACCCTGTTGGTTGATGGTCTCAGCGGGGATACCTTCCAGGTAGAGCTGTTGCAGATAGTTCCCAGTACCGCCGACGAGCGGAAGACGGCCCGTGGAGGATTGCGCACCCGGAGTCAGTGTGGCAAAGGCCGTGGGATCGCGCTGCGTAGTATTCATCTGGATGGGGAGATTGGTATAGGTCTCGTTCTCCATCACGGTTCCCAGGGTGGCATTACTGGTGTCGAGCACCGGAGGAGCCGCGGTGACGACGACCGTTTCAGACGCCTCGCCGAGGGTAAGAGCAGCATTGAAGCTCAACTGACCCAACGCATCGACGGAAAGGTTGTCCTGGCGCAGGGTCTTGAATCCCTTGGCGGCAATTTGAACGGAATAGATTCCCGGAGGAATTGGAGCAATCGTGTAACTACCCGCGGAAGACGACGTTCGCGTGGTAACTACATTGGTGGCGGCGTTGGTAGCCGTGATCGTGGCACCGGCAATAACCGCCCCTGTACTGTCTGTTACCGTGCCTGTGAGTGAACCTTCACCGGCAGTCTGTGCTCTTAATGAGAGGGGTACTGAGAGGAGGGCGAACAGGGTGAAAAGGAAGAGTGCGCTAAGGACTGACTTCGTAGAAGTAATAGCTGATACCAGGGCCCGGTGACTCATATTGCCTCGCGTGCGATACAACAAGTTGTCTCCCACAATTACGGGGAGAGTTAAGTTATTGGATTAAGGTGGATTATTGTTCTTATGCCAACTAGTGTCAATGATTAACATCAATAAATTTACACAGGGGATCAAACTGTCTGGATTGCCCTCCAATAATGAGCTCATGCCAAGTAGCCTGCCCTGGAACGATGAAAAGCTGCTGGACGACTGTATTCCTTTGCTGGTTTAGCCGAGGCTCATGGTCGCGTCCACATCAATAACCAGCAAGTCGTGATCTACCTGCATGGAGTGCAGCTTCAGAGAGTCGAGCGTGAGTGTGTAGCCGGTGGAGGCAAGCGACTGGCTAAGCAGTTTGCGGATAAGGTCGGCGGCGTTCAGCTTCATCTGCGAGGGGAGCTTGCGGCTGAGGAAGGGCTCCAGCAAAAAGTTCAACTCCTGCGATTCACTGATTTTCTCGATCTTGGCATCGCGAAAACCCACTGACTCGCCCTCGGCTTGGGGAACCATCGAGACAACGGATTCCGTGCTGAGCGAAACGCCGATGCAGGTGCCGTGCAAAGACGTGCCCAGCTTGGAATGGGTGCGGACATGCACCACAACGCGATCGTCCTTGAAGGTGACGTGGGGATCCTCCGCGTAGGCGGAGCAAGGAGATGTTGCATTTCCGTGCATGTAATAGCGGCCATCGGGGCCATTGAAGAGCTGCGTGCGCAAGGTACGTTCCAGGGCCTGCGCCGAGACCTTCACCTCAATAGCGCGGGCCATCCGCGCACCACCCATCCCAAGCAGGCAAAGCAGCACGATACTGCGCAGCAGTAGTTTCATGATCCTTAAAGCATAACGCCGGAGGGTGCAGGGCGCGATGCGAGGAACATAAACGCAATGCGACGGCTCTACAGAACGTCTGGAGGTAGCGGCCCTGACTGCGAGATGATCGGCACGGTTGCCGGCTGTAGTCCATCTGCCGAAACTGTGACAACGATAGCGCCGGGCTGGCTTCGCTTGCCCTGCACAATCGCCATGCAGAGACCGTTGAAGGCGCTACGCTGTATGGCACGATCCGGCTCATGGCAACTGGGGTCGCCATTGCCCACGCCGATCACGCTGCCCGGGCCAGCCACGGTCCAGGTCACCTTGTGATTCGCAGTGGGCACGAGACTGCCCCGCGCGTCCATAATTGCAACGTTGATCACCACAAGATCCTGTCCGTCGGCGGTGATCTTTGTACGGTCAGCCGAAGCAAGGATATGAGTTGCAGGCCCAGCCGTCTCACGCTTGTCGGTCAGCACGACTTTGCCGTTCTTGCTGGCTTGCGCCATCAGCGTTCCCGGTGTGTACTTTACCTTCCACATCAGATGACCATTCTTCTTGACGGGCTGTGAACCGAGACTGGCGCCGTCCAGGAAGAGCTCGACGCTGTCCTGGTTGCAGTAGGCCCAGACTTCAATCTCCTGCCCCTCGCGACCTTCCCAGTTCCAGTGAGGAAGGATGTGCAGCATCGGCTCCGCGCCCCACCAAGCCTTGTAGTAGTAAGCCGTGTCTTTGGCAAATCCGCATGTATCCAGGATGCCGAAGTGCGAGCTAATGCATGGCCAACCATAGGGCGTGGGCTCTCCGCGATAATCGAAGCCGGTCCAGGCAAATCCTCCGGCAAGGAATTCGCGCTCGTCGTAGAACGACCACCACTCCTCGGCGGTATTGCCCCAGCGTGGCTTCTCAGTGTCGTAGGCGCTGACGTATCCGCGCACTGTGTCGTTGGTGAAGATACCGCGCGTGGCCACCGTACTGGCCGTCTCCGTGCCAATCATCGGCTGCTTTGGATGCTGCTTGTGATAATCGTCGATCAGGTTGTCGCTGTAGTTGCAGCCCTGCACGTCCAGCACATTGGAGATGCCTACGCCGCCCCAACCGCCATTCATGGCTGCCGTTGAGACACGTGACGGATCGAGTTTACGCTGCAGCGTCCTCATGGTCTTCACAATGCGCGCTCCGCGCTCCGATCCCTGCTGCGGCTCCTCGTTGCCCAGCGACCAGATGATGACGCTGGGATGATTGCGGTCGCGCTTGATCAGCCGTTCCAACTCGCTCAGCCCCTCTGGGTCGGACGACATTCTGCGAGTCTCGTCCATGACCATCACTCCCAAACGGTCGCAGGCATCCAGAAACTCCGGTGTCGGAGGATTGTGCGAGGTGCGGCAGGCATTCGAACCAAACCACTGCAAAAGATTCAGGCGGTACTCCTGGAGTCGGTCCGGGATGGCCGCGCCGACGCCCGCGTGATCCTGATGATTGCACGTTCCCTTGATCTTCACCTGCTTTCCGTTAAGCAAAAATCCCTTGTCCGCATCGAACTTCAGGGTGCGGATGCCGAAGCTGGCATCGTCGCGATCAACCGACTTGCCGTCCACCTCCAGGGTGGTGACCGCACGATACAGATTGGGCTGCTCGCAGGACCATAGTGCAGGTTTCGCTACCGTGGCTTGCAGAGCGAATGTGTGCGTGTCGCCGGAGGCAATCGATGTGGACTGGGAGACCGCCGTTGCTACCGTCTTGCCCGCTGCATCCAGCAGATCGGCATGAACCCTTCCGGAAACCGTAGTTTCGCTCTCATTGATAACCTCTGTTGTTACAAATACGGTCGCCGGATCTGAATTTATAACTATTCCAGTTTCTTTTGCGAATTCTGTGCGCACATAGTTGCCCCAGCGCGCGATATGCACTGGCGCGGTCTTGCTGAGCCATACATGGCGATAGATGCCCGCGCCCTCATAGAACCATCCTTCGTCCAACGTAGCGTCCACGCGGACGACCAGTACATTCAACCCTGGCGCCTGCGTTCCCTGCCTCGAACCAGCAGGCACTTCCGCGCTGCCGAAGTTGGCAAAGTCCGTCAGATCGAGACTCAACGGCGCGTAGCCGCTCATGTTTTCGGCCATATAGTAGCCATTGAAGAATACGGTGGAGTTGCGGAAGATGCCGTCAAACTCCACGCATATTCGACGTCCCGCATCACTTGCGGGCAACACAAACTCGCGGCGGTACCAACCAACGCTGGTCTCGGGAAACTCGCGTCCCAGCGGCTTGGATCCGTGGCCCACCAAGGCAGGATTGTTTTCGATGAAGGGCAGATCGATAGCCCAATCGTGGGGGAGGTCGATCTTGCTCCAGGCAGAAGCGTCGAAGCGCGGCGAGGCCGGTCCATTCACCTGGCCCGACTTGGCGAAGAGGCCTGAGCCACTCAGCTTGCCGTAGCCGAAGTCCTTGACTGGATCGTTGGCGTTGCCCAGAGCGAAACGCCATCCATAGTCCAGCAGCATGTGCTCGCGAAGCGTGTTGGGCTGGTTTGCCGCGATCTGTGTGGCGGCCATCTGCGCGAAGATGGGTGATGCGTCTGCCATGCGTGGCCATCGCGCCTCGGCCAAAAGCTCTTTTCCTGTCATCACGCCAGCCGATGCAACCAGTCCAGCCTTCACCAAATCGCGTCGCGTCCACTTGCCCATGGCCGTTTACTCCCTCGTAGATTTCAGTCGCGCATTGGGTGTGTGTAAATTCACATCCGTGTGCGCGTTATCCACTTTACAGCGTGCAGAGGATTTTGGCAGTAAGGGAATAATGGTTCGCGCGAGGCGTAAATTCCCACTCATCGCAACCTACACGATGAATGGGGCACCCGGCTTGTATCTCCAATGAAAAACCCCATATCTCAGAGACGAGATATGGGGCACCCTATTTGGTTGTTGAACTAGATGGAGCTCATGTTGTGCAGAAATTCCTGGTTGTTGCGGGTTTTGGAGAGCTTGTCGGTGAGCAGCTCCATGGCCTCGACCGGGGAGAGCGGGTTGATGACGCGGCGCAGAATCCAGGTGCGCTGCAGCTCTTCCTTGGGGATGAGCAGCTCTTCTTTTCTGGTTCCGGAGCGCTGGATGTCGATTGCCGGGAATACACGCTTGTCCACTAGCTTTCGGTCGAGGATGACTTCCATGTTGCCCGTACCCTTGAACTCCTCGAAGATGACCTCGTCCATACGCGAGCCGGTATCGACCAGGGCGGTGGCGATAATGGTGAGCGAGCCGCCCTCCTCGATATTGCGGGCCGCACCGAAGAATCGCTTGGGGCGTTGCAGCGCGTTGGAGTCGACGCCGCCGGAGAGGACCTTGCCTGAGGGTGGAACGATTGTGTTGTAGGCGCGCGCCAGGCGGGTAATGGAGTCCAGGAGAATGACCACGTCGCGCTTGTGCTCTACCAGGCGCTTGGCCTTCTCAATGACCATCTCGGCGACCTGGACGTGGCGAGCGGCGGGCTCGTCGAAGGTGGAGCTGATGACCTCGCCCTTGACGCTGCGCTGCATATCGGTGACCTCTTCGGGGCGCTCGTCGATCAGCAGGACGATCAGGACAACTTCGGGGTGGTTGGTAGTGACGGAGTTTGCGATGGACTGCAACAGCATGGTCTTGCCGGTGCGCGGCGGCGCGACGATCAGGCCGCGCTGGCCCTTGCCGACCGGAGTGAGCAGATCCATGACGCGACCGGACATGTGCTCCCGGTCGGTCTCCATCTTGATGCGTTCTTCGGGGTAGAGGGGCGTTAGATTGTCGAAGAGGATCTTGTTCTTGGTCTCCTCGGGCGACTCGAAGTTGATGGCCTCGATCTTGACCAGGGCGAAGTACTTCTCTCCCTCGTGCGGCGGGCGGACGTTACCACTGATGGTGTCGCCGGTCTTGAGGTCGAACTTGCGAATCTGCGAGGGTGAGACGTAGATGTCGTCGGGGCCGGGCAGGTAGTTGTAGTCGGGCGAGCGCAGGAAGCCGTAGCCGTCAGGCAGAATCTCCAGTACGCCTTCGGCGAAGATGTGGCCCTCTTTTTCGCTCTGCGCCTGTAGGATCTTGAAGATGAGGTCCTGCTTGCGCAGGCCGCTGGTTCCGGCAATGTCGAGGCCGCGGGCCAGCTTGGTAAGCTCGGCGATATTGTGCTCTTTAAGTTCTGAAATTGTCATGATTTACCTGAATTGTAGGAGGGATTTGTTTCTGAGGGGGAAGTTGCAGGGGATACGCTTGACGGTTCTTCTGGAAATGAAGATGGGGCCGTGCGGAGCGATGGAATAGCTTACTGAATACTATGGATTATACGCTTGGCGGGCAGAAAGAGTAGGGGGAGAAGTTAATAAGCATATAGGGGCAGCATGGCCGCGCGGGCTAGGCCGCGCGGCGTTCCTGTAGACTGTCGATGTCCGTTTCAGAGACAGCTTCCATGGGAACGGTATCCTTGAAACGGTCGAGCACTTCGTTTGTGGTGTCCTGCAGCCGGGTATTGGGCTTGTGCAACTTGCGGGTCGCTTTGGAGGCAAGTTGGCAGAGCTCGTAGCGGTTAGTGACGTGAGTGAGTGCTCCAAAAATAAGGTCTGAGCGCATAATGCTTCCTTTCGTTTCGTCGTAGCGAAGGATTGACATGGTCGAACCTGTCATCCAATATCATAGGATCGCAAGTGTGATCCCGATAAAAACTCTCTAAATGAATGAATCCAAGTAGCTTGATACAACTGTCGCTTGCCTACTTAGATGTCAGACCCAAATTTTAGATGCCAGAATTTGGGCGATGGCTACTTTCCCTCTGAAGTATTTATTCCCGATATACATCTGTAGGCAGTGTTTGAATACGGCACGATGATCCGCGCTCTGAAATGGATCGCGATATTTATATAAATTAGGGGTAAGCTCACCCCTGCGATACAACAAAGCCTAGTTAACTCGACTTCCCTTCGTACCGACTAAAACTCTTTATCAGACCGGCCGTGAGTTCATCTTCTTACTACATGAAAGATAAATGTTCTATTGGCCCGAGTCAATACTTATTTTGGGAAGTTTATATAATTAATATCCCATTAATGGGAAGTGACTGTAAAGGATAGGGATAAGCATAGATTTTGACCAAAGACTGTTGCTCATGCCCAGTAGCTGCGGTCTAAAGTACGGTATTGAATGGCCTCGGCGATATGCTTGACGGCAATATCGGGCTCCCCTCCCAGGTCTGCGATGGTTCGGGCAACTTTGAGGATGCGGTCGTGGGCGCGGGCGGTGAGTCCCTGCTGCTGCATGGCGCGTTCCAGTAGGCGTTCGGCGTCGGCGGAGAGCTCGCAGTAGGTGCGAACCTGCTGCGTGTTCATCTGCGAGTTGGAGAAGATGGGTTTGGTGGCGCGGGCCGTGCACTTGGTGGGCGCTGGCTCGACCAGAGGCTGGGCGAAACGCACGTGCTGGAGTTCACGTGCAGCGAGGACGCGGGTACGAATCTCTGCAGAGCCTTCGGAGGATGCCTTTCCGCGCAGCTCCTTGTACTGCACGGCGGGAACCTCGATGTGGATATCGATGCGATCGAGCAGTGGGCCAGAGACTTTACTGACGTAGCGCTGGATCATGGGCGGCGTACACATGCAATCGCGCGATTTGTCGTTGAAGTAGCCGCAGGGACATGGGTTCATGGCGGCGGCCAGCATGAATCGGGCTGGGAAGGTAAGGCTCATGGCCGCGCGGGCAATGGTCACCATGCCATCTTCCAGCGGCTGGCGCAGAACCTCGAGGACATTGCGAGGAAACTCCGGCAGCTCGTCCAGAAAGAGCAGGCCGTTGTGGGCCAGCGAGACCTCGCCTGGCCGTGGGATCATGCCACCACCAATGAGGCCTGCGTCGGAGATGGTGTGGTGGGGCGAGCGAAAGGGACGGTGTGTTACCAGACCGCGGTCGGCATCCAGTACTCCGGCAACAGAGTGAATCTTGGTAGTCTCTAACGCCTCCTCGAAACGCAACGGAGCAAGGATGGAGGGCAGGCGCTTGGCCAGCATGGTTTTGCCGGATCCAGGCGGTCCGATCATCAGAATATTGTGTCCGCCTGCAGCCGCGACCTCCAGCGCGCGCTTGGCGACTTGTTGACCACGCACGTCTTTAAAGTCGTATGGAAAGTGTTGCAGTTCTTCTAACAGGCTGGCGGCCTCGATGCGCAGAGGCTTGGCGTTGAGTGCACCGTAGGAAGCAGAGTTCAGCAGCTCTCGTACCTCGCTGAGGGTCTGCACCGGATAGACATCGACGCCTTCGACGACTGCCGCCTCGCGTGCGTTTGAGGCTGGAATGACGAGGTTCTTGATGCCGGCGGCGCGGGCGGCAATCGCAATGGGCAGCATTCCCTGCACGGCGCGCAGCGTACCGTCGAGGCCAAGTTCGCCGACCAGAAGGAAGTTGGAGATGTCTTTGATGTGCAGCGCGCCATAAGCTCCAAGGATGCCAATGGCGATGGGCAGATCGAAGCCGGAACCTTCTTTCTTGATATCGGCGGGTGCGAGGTTGATGGTGATGCGCGTTGGTGGAATGTCGAATCCGGAGTTCTTGATGGCGGAACGGACACGGTCTCGCGATTCGCGGACTGCGGCGTCGGGCAGGCCGACAGTACTGAACTCTTCCTTATTGAGAATGACACCGGAGAAGTCGACTTCCACGTCGATGATGTGGGCGTCGATGCCGTAGACGGCGGCACTGCGGGCTTTGAAGAGCATATTGGCGACCGAGGCTCTGCGTGGAAGCGGACGGGATGAGTCTAGCACCACGGAAAGCTGCAAGCAGCGGCGCCTGGCAGGTCAGCGTGCCTTTATTAAATATCGCTGTTGATTCCCATACAATCCAGCATCCCATATACCAGCGATGTTGTTGGACAGGAGCGAAGCGTGGAGACAGAGACGCAAGTTTACTTGAACCGTGTACAAACCAATCTTTACAACAGGAGACGGCGCGGGCTGCTTGTGCTCGCACTCGCATGCATGGTGCATGCGACAGGGAGCGCGCAGGGCAGTACAGCGAAGACTGATAGCGTTGCGGCGAGCGAACTCGACGCGCCGACGATGTCTCTCTCGGCTGCTGCGACTGCAGCAGAACGGGCGGATCAGGCGTGGAAGATCCTGACCGATGCAGCGGGCGACGTAAAACGTACACAGACGCGGATCCAGGCGCTGGCGGCGCTTAGCTTGCTGCGCAGCCCTCGCTCGGCGAAGATGATTGCCGATGCGATGCTGGAGCCTGACCTGGACGTGCGCACTGCGGCAGCGCTGGCAGCTGGGCAGACTGGGGACCGCAATCTGACGACAAATCTGCGCAACCTACTGGACGACAAGGAACCGGAGGTAGCGTTTACCGCGGCGATGACGCTGTGGAAGATGAATGACAAGTCCGGCGAAGACATCCTGATGGCAGTGGTGGATGCAGAACGCAGCGCGGGACCGACGATGATGCATGGGACGGAACACAAGATCGACAAGGACCTGCACAATCCGGCGATGCTGGCTCGGTTGGGCGTGATGCAGGGAGCGTCGATGTTTCTGGGACCGTTCGGCTACGGAATCACGGCATTCGAGTTTATCCATCAGAGCGGCGGGGACCTTACGCGCGTTGCGGCGATGGAGCAGATCTCGCAGGAGAAGACGGACCCGATCCACAAGGAGTTGCTAGACGCGCTGGCAGACAAGGACCCTGCGGTGCGCGCAGAGGCAGCGAAAGCGCTGGCCGACTATCACGACAACGCTACCTCGCAGGCGATCTATGAGCTATTTGCCGATGCGAAGTATCCGGTTCGGTTGACCGCGGCGGCGGCGTACCTACGGACGACGGGAACTCCAGGGCCTTTACCTGCGAAGACTGCCGGTGCGAAGAATATTCCCTCAAGCGTGGTTGTCCATCCTTCTATAGTCCCATGAAACTACCTGACCTCACCCCCTACCCCCCCTCCTGCTTTTTGCAAAGTATTCATAGCAAAAAGAAAAGTATATATACCGGGGGTATACGGCATATGGGGGGGTGGTATACGCATCCTGGTCGATCCTTTTGCCTTAAATACAATGGCCCGGCAGTATGCCGGGCTTCTTTGATTTCTCTACTACCTTAATTTTACCAGTTAGAGAGTAACTAGTATGCCAAGTATTTTTAGGAGCTAAGATGCTGTTATTGAGTGAGTTATGGAAGAAATGGAGGATCGAGGGGCTCGACAGGAACACAGGGGTCAGGGAACAGGGAACAGGGAACAGGGAACGACAAACGAAAGGGCAACGACGGAGATTCTGGCTGCGCCAGAATGACGAGCGTAAAACATGCAACCGGAGGTCCTTCGACTCGGCGCTACGCGTCTCGCTCAGGATGACAAACTTAAAAACTACGACGGGGATTCTTCGCTGTGCTCAGAATGACAAGGGCAACGACGGAGATTCTGGCTGCGCCAGAATGACGGGTTAAATTAGCCCACCCATGACGATGAAATGTCATGGGTGGCGAAGGGTATGCCAGGCCCGATTTGTATGGGCGAGCGGCTGTGCTTAGCGGACGGGGTGCTGGGAGAGGCGTGGCTGGCGGCCGTCGGTGGCCTTGCGGAAGAAGATGCCTGCGGGACAGTATTCGGAGTCGGTTTTTAGTTTATGGGCGATGTGCGGGGGCGGCGCTCCCGGGATGTGATGGCGATGCAGCTTGACGGCACCTGTACAGTCGGAACAGCGGAACTCGGTGTCATCATCAAGGAGGGCTTCTGTAACGGATTTGAGCTTCCAGAAGGGCTCGTAGCCACCGCCTGTCTTGAGGCGGCGTCTTTTGACCTGGCACTCGTAGATTTTTTCAGATTCGGCGGCCATGGTGCTCCTTTGAAAGTGCGGTTGTGGCAAACGTGTCGTGCTCCACTGACCTTAAACGGCGGAAAAAGTATCGGATAACGACGGAGATTCTGAGCTGAGCTCAGAATGACGAACAAAAACTTGCAAATTACTTCACCGCTAGACGACGGGGTTGGTGGAGGGTTTAGCAACGCGTCCGTCTGTGGCGCGTTGGAAGAGCAGGCCGCCGGGGCAGAACTCTGCGTCGGCGGTGAGCTTATGCTCGACGTGGGCGACGATGCCAGTCTTGCCGTTGCGACCGAGCAGCTTGACGGCGCCGAAACAGTCTTTGCAGCGGAACTCGGTATCTTCATCGACGAGGGCCACAGCGACGCTTTTGACCTTCCAGTAGGGCTCGTATCCTCCGCCTGTTTTGAGACGGCGACGACGCACCTCGCACTCATACATTTTTTCTCGTTCGACTGCCATTGGGAGACTTCTCCTCTCCTGCTACATCTTGCGTTAGAAAAATTGCCGACGATGCAACCGACGGCGCGACACTTCAACTGCAACACTTCCTGGGAGCGGAGATGTTTTGTTACTGCCCTGTTCCGCCGACGGTGATGCGGTCGAGCTTGGTGGTGGGCATACCGACACCGACGGGTACGGACTGCCCGGCCTTGCCACAGGTGCCGATGCCTTCGTCGAGGGCGAGATCGTTGCCCACCATGGAGACATATTTGAGAGCTTCGGGGCCGCTGCCGATGAGGGTTGCACCCTTCACAGGCCGTGTGACCTTGCCATCCTCGATGAGGTAGGCCTCGGAGGCGGAGAAGACGAATTTACCGTTAGTGATGTCCACCTGTCCGCCGCCGAAGTTGACGGCATAGAGACCACGCTGCACGGACTTGATGATGTCTTCCGGCTGGTCTGTGCCGTTCAACATATAGGTGTTGGTCATGCGCGGCATGGGGATGTGATGGTAACTCTCGCGGCGACCGGAGCCTGTATTGGGCGTTCCCATGAGGCGGCTGGAGAGCTTGTCGGAGAGGTAGCCGCGCAGGATTCCATTCTCGATCAGCACCGTCTCCTGCGTAGGATTGCCTTCGTCGTCAAGATTGATCGACCCGCGACGATTGGGCATTCTGCCGTTGTCGACGACGGTAACTTTTTCGCTGGCGACTTTTTGTCCGATGAGTCCGGCAAATGCGGAGGTCTTCTTGCGGTTGAAGTCGGCTTCCAGACCGTGGCCGACGGCTTCGTGCAGCAGGACTCCAGGCCATCCTGGGCCGAGGACGACGGGCATCTCGCCAGCGGGGGCCGCGATGGCATCGAGTTGCAGGATGGCGGTGCGGGCGGCTTCGCGAGCGAAGTGCTCGGGAGATTTTGTGCCATCGAAGAAGTCGAGCGTGACGCGTCCACCGCCGCCGGATGTGCCGCGGGTGGTGCTGCCAGCACCCTTGTCGGCCGTGGCGTCCTTGGCGATGACGAAGACGTTGAGGCGGGCGAGGGGCTGCGTGTCGCAGGCGAAGGTGCCGTCGGATGCGGCGATGAGGATGCGGCGCAGCTCGTCGTTGAAGCCAACACGAACCTGTGTAATGCGTGAATCGTAGTCGCGGGCGGCGCGGTCGGCACGCTGGATGAGGAGTAACTTTGCGGCGATCTCGGCGTCAGCGGCTGCTCCGGCGATGGGGTACAGGGTGGGTTCGTCGGAGGTGTGGCGGAAGCCGGCGATGCGTTCCGTGGCGGGGCCGCTGGCGATCAATGCAGCGGTGCGGGCGGCGCGGAGAAGGCGGTCGGAGGAGAGGTCGTCGGTGTAGGCGTATCCGGTGCGCTCGCCAGAGAGGACGCGGATGCCGCAGCCGACGCTGATGCCCTGGCTGGCAGACTTGACCAGCGACTCGTCGATGCCCAGCGAGGTGGAGGTGACGGATTCGAAGTATAGATCCGCGTACTCGCCACCTGCGGAGAGCGCCTCGCCCAGGCAACGCTCCATCAGCCGCTCGGAGAGGCCGAGCTTTTCGATGAAGTAGCGTTTGTGGTCGGGCGTTGGGACGGTAGTTTTTTGGGTCTGCGGCAAAGGCACAGTTCAATTCTAGGCTTCCACAGGCTCAACGGCAAATAAACTGCGAAGAAAAGGGCACGAACGTGATAGAGTTGCGTGCCCTGCGCCGTTGGAAGGGATGCGGCAAGCCGGGGTCAGTTTGCAGTTGGCCGCTCGACCGAGTCGATCACCAGCACATCCATTGGCGCCGTTGCCGGTTCTAGCTTCAGCCCAAGTTGCTCTTGGAGGGCGGTAAAAATGGATGGTCCTCCCGAGTCGTCTATCGCCGCCTTCGCAGCTGGCACATAATCGAGCGTGAAGTCGTACTTGCCCGTCAGTCCGGTTTTGTCCACTACCGGCCTGCCAACCTCGGAGTTCAGAATCCAGGGCAGCGAAGTCAGTGGCATGAAAATGCTTTCGATCTTGCCTCGGCCATGCATCATCATCGCCGCCTTGCCTGCCTCGTCCGCCGTCGCCTCCTTCATTTTTGGTCCACCCTTCGCCAACACGAGTTGGTAGATCGGTATCTCGCGCTGCTCTATTTGCGCCTTCAGGTGGAAGCGTTCGGCAAGCAGCGACTGTAGCATCCGATTCTTATCTTTGGAGGCAAGTTTGCCGTAAGCGGCCACATCCTCGCCCGCCACCTTGGCATCGATGTCGTAGAAGCCCGAGTTCTTCGCCCAATCCGGCGCACCGAAAATCCGGCTCGGCTCTGTGATACCGTATGCTGTCTCGATTGCAACAACCAGCGGAGCGCAGAAGAAGGTCACACCGTCTGTGAGGGGCCGCCATCCAGAACCCTGAGTACAGTTCTGCTCCTGGATAGGCTTCACTGAAATGACATCCCAATCCAGCAACTTTGCTGGAGCCTGAGCGGATTGCGACGGTGCGGCCGGTTGCGATAAGCAAGCCACGGGAATCAGCAGCCACGCTGCTAGTAGTGCGGCTGTTACAACGGGTTGCAACCTAGGCATTCGATAGCTCCCACGGACGCTAGTATGACAAGTTTCGCATTCGATCCGGCAGGTGAAAAACTATAGTTTCTGCACGACGACGGCAGTGCCGTAAGCGAGGACCTCGGTGACACCCTGCATCAGCTCGTTGGCGTCGTAGCGGGCCATGATGACTGCGTTGGCGCCGGCCTGGGCTGCGTGTTCGGCCATCATAATAAAGGCGTCCTGACGGGTCTTTTCGCATAACTGGGTGTAGAGGGTGATATTGCCTCCAAGGAGTGTTTGCAGGCCTGCGCCGATGGTGCCGAAGAGGTTGCGCGAGCGGACGACGATGCCACGCACCACTCCAATGTTGCGCACGATGCGATAGCCGGGAAGCTCCAGCGCGGTGGTGACCATGGAGGGATCGAGCGAGGTAGAGGTGGGGACGTTGGTTTGTGGATACGAGGCCATGGGGTTCTCCTGTCTGTGGTTCGAGGTGCTGGAGGATTGTACGCACGCGGTGTGATTATGGTTCCGTGCGGGCGAGGGCGGCGACGAGGTTGGTAACGGCTCCGGAGTCGATGGCGCTGGCGGCGAGTGCGATGGCTGCGCGGAAGGCATCGTGGCTGTCTGGCGTGGGGGATGGGACAACATTGGCGGCGATGAGGACGGCGGCAGCATTGAGCAGAACGACGTCTCGGCGGGGGCCCGGTTCTCCGGCAAATATGGCGCGCAGGATGGCTGCGTTGGTTGCTGCATCTCCTCCACAAAGATTGTCGATGGAAGCGGAGGCGAGGCCGACCTGCGGCGGTGTGAGATGACTATAGGTGACGGTGTCTCCACGAACCTCCGCGAGCTGGGTTGGACCGGAGATGGAGATCTCGTCGATCCCCACTCCCGTTACGGATGCTGTGTTTGTGACTGCGCCATGGACCACAAATGCATGTCGTACGCCGAGCAGGCACATGGCTTCAGCGACGATGGGGACGAGATGGGCGGAGTAGACTCCCATGACCTGGGCACGCGCTCCGGCAGGATTGGCCAGCGGGCCAAGGATGTTGAATGCTGTGCGCACGCCGAGGGCGCGACGGATGGGCATGACGGCCTTCATCGCCGGATGCAGGCTGGGTGCATGCAGGAAGGCGAATCGGTGGCGGCGCAGCGATTCGGCCCCGGCGGCGGGGGTGAGAGCGATGGGAATGCCGAGGGCTTCTAGGACATCGGCGGAACCACACTGTGAGGTGACGGCGCGATTGCCGTGCTTGGCAACAGTAGCTCCGGCTGCGGCGGCAACCAGGGCTGCGGCGGTGGAGATGTTGAAGGTTCCGGTATCGTCTCCGCCAGTGCCGCAGGTATCGACGAGGAGACTTCGTTCGGCTTCATCCAGCGGGACGGGGACGGCGACAGCGAGCATGGCCTCGGCGAATCCTGCGAGTTCGGCGGCTGTCTCGCCACGGGCGGCGATGGCGCCGAGCAACGCGGCAAGTTGCAGGGAGTGTGGGCTGCCTGGCTGTGCTGCCTCGGTGCTACCAGCCAGAACGAGATCCAGAAGGGCGCGCGCCTGACTACGCGAAAGGACTTCGCGCTGTTCGACCACGCGCTTCATGTATTCATGCAGGGCCATCAGAAAAAGGGTATCAGGCGAAGGCGGTTTCGGTCGCATCTATGCGTCTTGTTCCATAGAGTGAAGCTTTGGCAACATGCTCCGGTGAAGAATGCGAACGATGAGTGCGAACTTGGATGTTGGTCTGTAGAAGACGATGTGGCTACCCACTTCCATGCAATGCAGATCCGGCCTGATGTGGTTGCAAGCGCGGCCCAGCAGAGGTTGATCGACAAGTCGCTGGCAAGCGGCTTCCATCTGCGCGAGATATCGCGCCGTCTGCTCTTTGCCCCAGCGATCCTGAGTGTAAACGCCAATCCGGTACAGGTCCGCCTCGGCGTGCCTGGTGAGTTTGAAGGTTGCCACCGGTTAGCGCTCTCGCGCGGGGAGTTTCAGCGATTTGCGAATTCGGGTGAAGGAATTGCCTGGGACGATACCGCTGGCGTCACCCTCGTCGATAGCGATGCGCAGGGCAGCGAGTTTGGCTTCAAACTCTCGCTCTTCGCGGTCGAGAGTACGCAGCGCCGCGCGGACGACCTCGCTGGCATTCCCGTAGCGGCCTTCTTCGATCTTGCTTGCGACAAACCGGTCCTGTTCTACGGTGAGATTGACATTGCGTGTTGGCATGGCGGGCACCTTGGGAGCTGGGTCTGATTGATGGTAGCTTGATTGGCAAATTTTGCCAACAGCGAGTCCTTGTTCTTGGTTGATAACGAATATCGATCAATATGATCGATATTCGCACAAAATGGGGCGGTTCAATTGCCCCGACCACTCCCAATCTACTAGTATCGGAATGCGAGATTTTTCAAAAAGAACCGAGACAAACAATATGAAGATCCATGAGTACCAGGCAAAAGAGATCCTGCGGCGGTGCGGTGTGCCCGTGCCCGATGGCGAGATGGCCACCACGTTGGAAGAGGCGGAGACGGCGGCCAAGACGCTGTTTAGCAAAGGAAACACAGCGGTGGTGGTAAAGGCACAGATCCACGCCGGAGGCCGGGGCAAGGGCGGCGGCGTGAAGGTGGTGAAGACCATCGAGGACGCCAATGTGGCGGCCAAGGCGATCCTGGGGATGCAGCTTGTGACCCACCAGACTGGGCCGGCTGGACAAAAAGTGCAGCGGCTGCTGATTGAGGCCGGGTCGGCGATTGAGCGCGAACTTTATCTGGGACTGGTACTGGACCGCGCGACGGCGAAGGTTGTGTTTATGGCATCGCAGGCAGGCGGCATGGAGATCGAGAAGGTGGCGCACGATACTCCGGAGCTGATCTACAAGGAGACGATCGAGCCGGCGATTGGGTTCCAGCCGTACCAGGCGCGCAAGCTGGCCTTCAAACTGGGACTGGATGCGAAGCAGATCAACCCGGCGGTGGCATTTATGACGGGCCTGTACAAGGCATACATGGAATGCGATGCGACGCTGATGGAGATCAACCCGTTCATCACCACCAAGGACGGGAGCCTGATGGCGCTGGACTGCAAGATCAACTTCGACGACAACGCGATGTTCCGCCACAAGGACCTGAAGGAGCTGCGCGACCTGGCGGAGGAAGACCCGCTGGAGGTGCAGGCGTCGAAGTTCAACCTGAACTACATCAAGCTGGACGGCAATATTGCGTGCATGGTGAACGGCGCGGGACTGGCCATGGCGACCATGGACATCATCAGCTATGCTGGCGGCTCGCCGGCGAACTTTCTGGATGTGGGCGGAAGCGCCAGCCAGGAGCAGATTGAGAATGCATTTGCCATCCTGCTGAGCGATCCCAATGTGAAGGCAATCTTCATCAACATATTCGGCGGCATTCTGCGCGTGGATGTGCTGGCGTCGGCGGTAGTGGCGGCGACCAAGAAGCTGGATGTGAAGTTGCCGATCATTCTGCGGCTGGAAGGCACGAACGTGGAAGAAGGCAGAAAGATTCTGACTGAATCGGGAATTAAATTCCAAGTGGGCGCAACGATGAAAGAGGCTGCCGACCTTGCTGTCGCCGCCGCGAAAGGGGGCAAGTAATGGCAGTTTTAGTTGATAAAAATACGCGGTTGATTGTGCAGGGGATTACCGGGCGCGAGGGGACGTTCCACGCCAAGGGATGCGAGGAGTACGGGACCAAGGTGGTGGGCGGAGTGACGCCGGGCAAGGGCGGGATCACGCATGAGGGCTGGCCGGTCTTCAACACCGTGGAAGAGGCGGTGAAGGAGACGGGCGCGAATGTGACCATGATCTTTGTTCCGCCGCCGTTTGCCGCGGACGGGATATTGGAGGCCGCGGCCAGCGAGATTCCGCTGATCGTCTGCATCACGGAGGGCATTCCGACGCTGGACATGGTGAAGGCGTGGGAGATGGTGAAGCGGTCGAAATCGCGGCTGGTGGGGCCGAACTGCCCAGGGGTGATCTCGCCGGGCAAGGCCAAGGTGGGCATCATGCCGGCGCGCATCCACAAAGAAGGCTCGGTGGGGATTGTGTCGCGCTCGGGAACGCTGACCTATGAGGCGGTGTACCAGCTGACGACGCGCGGCATTGGGCAGTCGACGGCGATCGGCATTGGCGGCGATCCAATCATCGGGACGACGCACATCGATGCGCTGCGGCTGCTGAACGACGATCCGGAGACCGAGGCGATCATCATGATCGGTGAGATCGGCGGAACGGCGGAAGAGAAGGCTGCGCAGTTTATCAAGGAACATGTGAAGAAACCGGTGGTGGGATTCATCGCGGGACAGACGGCGCCTCCGGGACGAAGAATGGGCCACGCGGGCGCGATCATCAGCGGCGGCGAAGGCACGGCGGCCAGCAAGATGGCGGCGATGGAAGCGGCGGGAATCCATGTAGTGAAGTCGCCGGCGGAGATTGGCGCGATGATGGCGAAGGTGCTGGGCAAGGCGTAGAGCAGTTGTAGGTTGTAAGTTGTAGCGGGTCGTACCGATGCGTGCGACCCGTTTATTTTTTCTGGTTACTGTAGAAGAAGCCGGCGACGAGGAAGAGCATAGAGAGCACGAAGGCGAGTTCTGCATGAACCTGGGCATGGACATGCATCTGCTCCACTCCGTCGAGGAGCCAGACCGCGCATCCGACAAACCAGATCCATGCTGATTTTTGCATTGCTTAAGGTTGGACGCATGGGAAGGGAGCTGGGTTTCCGGAGATGCATGGCGGAGACCCGGCCATGGGCTGCGCGTGGGATATGGAGATTAGTTTGTCAACATCCCACGAGTATGTCTCGACAATCCACGCCCGCCTCACTATAGTTTGAACAATTCTGAAACCAGGGAAATCACACATTGAAACTAATTACCGAGAAGAGATACCTGCCACTTCTCTTCTTATTTGCGGGCAGTGGCTTCTGCGCCTTGATCTACGAAGTTGTGTGGTACCAACTACTGCAACTTGCGATTGGATCGACCTCGGTCTCCCTTGGGATACTGCTGGCAACCTTCATGGGTGGATTATGCATTGGCAGCGTGTGGCTAGCGAACCAGCGCGTGGTGCAACGCGCACCCATGCTGACGTATGCGGTATTGGAAGCCGGCATTGCTGCGTGTGCCTTACTGGTGGAGCTTGGGCTACCGACTCTGGACCGCGCCTATATTGCAGGAGCGCAGCACGGATTGCCAGGCATGCTGCTGCGCGGCGTGCTGGCGGCGGCCTGCATGCTGTTGCCGACTATCCTGATGGGCGCGTCGCTACCGACCATCCTGCGCTGCTTCAAGCATGAACAGGACGACACCGTTACGCTGGCATATTTTTACGGCGCGAACACGGCGGGTGCGGTGGCGGGCTGCATCTTCGCGGGATTTGTGCTGCTGCGTTTTTACAACGCATGGACTGCGACGTTGTTTGCGGCTGCGATAAACGTGGCGATTGCCGGATTGAGCCTGCTTCTGTGGCGTCGGATACCGGAGACGGAGAATGCGGCGGAGACACCGTTACCTTCGGCTGTTGTCGGCGATTTGGGGAGATCGCGCTGGCCGGTGTATCTGGTTATTGGGCTCTCTGGCGCAACTGCGTTGGGAGCCGAAGTGGTATGGACGCGTCTGCTGAGTATGCTTCTGCTGGGCACGGTGTATGTCTTCTCCCTTATTTTGGCGGTATTCCTGCTGGGACTGGCGGCGGGCAGCAGCATGGCGACGCGGGTGCAGGGTAAATTGCGGATGGACGCGCGCCGAGGGCTTGGATGGTCTCAGATATGCATCGCGTGCGGGATAGCATGGACAGCCTTTGCGATTATTCATGTACTGCCTGGCTGGGTGGACGATGTGTTGACCACTCAAAATGCATGGCGCATCTACTGGCTTGATCTGAAACGCTGCCTGGTGGCGATTCTGCCGGCAACGATCTTCTGGGGTGCGAGTTTCCCGCTTGCCTGCGCCGCGTTGCAGGAGCCGAACGACGATCCGGGCCAAATTGCAGGCAAGGTTTATGCGGCGAATACCTTGGGGGGGATTGTGGGGGCCCTTGCAGTAAGCCTGGTTCTGATCCCCTGGATCGGTTCGCAGGCGACAGAGAAGCTGCTGGTATATGTGTGTATGGCTGGCGCGCTGGTGCTGTTTGGTCGCGCACTGCTTACATTTAAGGGAAATACCGCTCCATTGGCGTGCATACTGTTGGCATGGGTGCTTGCGGGCAGCATCGATCCTATTCCCGGCGAACTGATTGCCTACGGCCGAATGATGGCCCGCGACGCAGGCAGTTCCAGAGTGCTGTATACGGCGGAAGGCAGAAACTCGTCGGTTGCGATCACCCAGTGGAGCAATGGCACAATCTACGTTAATGTGAACGGCCACGTGGAAGCGACCACCGAGATCTATGACATGAAACTGCAGCGCATGGTGGGGCATCTGCCAGCGCTGCTGCATCCCAATCCGCACTCAGTTCTTGGGATAGGCTTTGGGGCGGGAGTATCGGCGGGGACGTTTACCCAGTATCCGAGCGTACGCGAGATCACGGTGTGCGAGATTGAACCGGTGATACCGCCGGCATCGACGCGTTTTTTTGGCAATGAGGACTATCATGTTGCGCTTGATCCGCGAACGCATATCGTCTTCGACGATGCGCGGCACTATCTATTGACCACGACCAAGAAGTTCGACATCATCGCATCCGATCCGCTGGACGTCTTTATCAAAGGCACAGCAGCGCTTTATTCGAAGGAGTACTTTGAGGCGGTGAAGGCTCATCTGAACCCTGGCGGGCTGTTCACACTATACGTTCCGCTGTACGAGACTGATGAGCCGACCCTACGCAGCGAGCTTGCCACCTTCTTTACGGCATTTCCCAACGGCACGGTATGGGTGAATCTGCGCGACGGCATGGGCTATGACATGGTGTTCATGGGACAGGACGCACCGTTGAAGATCAACCTGGATGAGGTGCTGGCGCGCGTCAGCCGTCCGGATTTTGCTGGTGTGCGGCAATCACTGAGCGATGTGGGCATTAACTCGATTACCGATTTGTTCTCGATGTACACAGGGAACGCGATGACACTTGCGCCGTGGCTGAAGGGAGCCGAGATCAGTACGGACGATGACCTGCGACTGAGCTATCTGGCCGGTTGGGGGATTAATTCGGATCTTGAGGACGTTCTTTACCGCAAGATGTTGGTTCTTCGCAAACCTCCGGTCGACTTGTTTACTGGTTCGCGTGAGCAGATGAATCCACTCTTTGAACAGATGGCGATCCCATCGCCGACTATAGATACGGAGTGAAGCCAGGCGTAGCGTACGAGGCAGGCTGACGGGTGCGACGACTCCAGTGCTTTACACTGAGGTCAGCGCATATTTTGCGCTTAGGAGAAGGATTTGACTCAGAGGACATTCAGCATCATCAAGCCGGACGCGGTGGCCAAGGGGGATACGGCGGCTATTCTTGCCGATATTGCAGCCGCTGGATTCAAGATCGTTGCCATCAAACGGATGTCGATCTCGAAGCGACAGGCCGAAGGATTCTACGCAGTTCATGCAGCGCGACCGTTTTTTGGGGAGCTGACGGATTTCATGAGTTCGGGGCCGATATTCCCGATGGTGCTGGAGAAGGAGAATGCGATTGCCGATTTGCGCAAGCTGATGGGGGCGACCGATCCGACGAAGGCGGAAGCGGGCACGATCCGCAAGAAGTACGCGGCATCGATTGGTGAGAACGCGATCCACGGCTCGGACGCAGAGGAGACGGCGGCGTTTGAGATTGGGTACTTTTTTGCCGGGATCGAACTGCAATAAAGTCTCATGCATGTTCCTGCTGGGCGATGACGATGGTTTTAGCGTTGAGGAACTCACGCATACCAGCGGCGGAGAGTTCACGTCCGTAGCCTGAGCGCTTGATTCCACCGAAGGGAAGGCTGGGATCGCTGGCAGACTGAGCGTTGAAGAAGACGGCGCCGCATTGCAACTCTACGGCGAAGCGCTGTTGCTCGGCGCGATTGCGCGTCCAGACGGATGCTGCAAGGCCGAAGGGAGTGTCGTTGGCGACCGCGATGGCTTCGTCGATATCTGCTACGCGAAAGAGCATTGCGACGGGGCCGAAGATTTCCTGACGATAGACCTGGGAGGTACGGGGCACTCCGGCGAGCACTGTGGGCTCGTAGTAGAAGCCACGTCCGAGCATGCGCTCACCACCGGTGAGGACACAAGCTCCTGCGAGGAGAGCGGCCTGCACCTGCTGGTGAATTTCCTCGACCTGAGCGGAGGTAGCGAGCGGACCGATGCGGGTATCTTCGAGTGCGGGGTCGCCGACCTTGATGGCGTCCATGGCGGTAACGAAGCGGGATTCGAAGTCGTTGTATACGGCATCTGCGATGAGGAATCGCTTGGCTGCGATGCAGGACTGTCCACTGTTGATGCATCGAGCCTGGACAGCGGCTGCGACGGCGTCGTCGAGTGAGGCCGAGGGCATGACTATGAAGGGATCACTGCCGCCGAGTTCGAGGACGGATTTTTTGATGAGCCAACCGGCCTGCGCTGCAATGGCACGTCCTGCGGACTCGCTACCGGTGACGGTGACTGCTGCGATGCGCTCATCGGCCAGTACCGCCTCTACCTGGCGAGCTTCGATGAGCAGGGTTTGGAAGCAACCTCGGGGAAAGCCGGCGCGCCGCACCAGGGTATCGATTGCGAGAGCACACTGCGGGACGTTGGAGGCGTGCTTGAGAAGGCCGACGTTACCCGCCATGAGAGCGGGCGCGAGGAAGCGGAAGACCTGCCAGAAGGGAAAGTTCCAGGGCATGACAGCGAGTACAACTCCGAGCGGGTCCCACCGCACGGAAGCGTGGATAGAGGCGGAGGCGATGGGCTCCGGCGCAAGGATTTGGGCAGCGTGTTCGGCGTAGTAGCGGCAGACGGAGGCGCATTTAGCGATCTCTGCTCGGGATTGGGTGATCGGTTTGCCCATCTCGGAGGTGATGAGCGCAGCCAGATCCGCTGTTTCCTCGAGGAGCAGGTGGGCGAGCTTGTTCATGCAGAGCGCGCGATGAGAGAGTGGCAAATCCGCAGACTGGGTGAATGCGGTATGGGCAAGAGCGATTTTCTGCTGCAGCTCCTCTTCGGTGAGGGGAGTGAAGCTGCGTAACAGAACGCCAGTTGCGGGATTGATGGACTGGATCGGCATAGGATTAATTAAGAGGCAAGCTTACCAAGAGTGGTTTTACGACTCGCTCAATTCGGTGGTACCCCCTCCCCCTATTTCTGCAAAGTATTCAAAACATAGAGAAAAGTATATATACCGGGGGTATACGGCATATGGGGGGGTGGTATACGAGATGGATTGATCCGAGGCAGGTTTAAGTCCTTCCTTTCTAGTTCCGTCCTATTTAAATTGTACGGGTTGGAGGGTAACTAGTATGCCAAGTATTTTTAGGTTTTAAGTGATCTAGATGGAGGAGGTTAGGGGGATTTTGGAGTGTCGATCCCCTTGACAGGGAACAGGGGTCAGGGGTCAGGGAACAGGGAACAGGTAACGACAAACGAAAGGGCAGCGACGGAGATTCTGGCTCTTCGAGTTAGAAGGACGGGCTAAACACACAAAGGCCAATACGGGGATTCTTCGCTGCGCTCAGAATGACAAGGGCAACGACGGAGACAAATACAGAATCCTGGCTGCGCCAGATTGACGGGCGAAACAGTCCATTCATGACGATGAGCTCCCACCCTAACGGCTATACGGAAGCCGTTAGAATGGGGCGCCTGGCTAAACACACAAAGACAAATACGGCGATTCTTCGCTCCGCTCAGTAATGACAATTCGAAGAAAAGGTTATTTACCTTGCGCGGTGGCAAAGCGTTTGTTGATCTCGTCCCAGTTGACGGTGTTCCACCAAGCGGCGAGGTAGTCTGGGCGGCGGTTGTTGTATTTGAGGTAGTAGGCGTGCTCCCAGATGTCGTTTCCGAGGATGGGGTAGAGGCCCTCGGAGATGGGGTTGTCCTGATTGGCTGTGGTGACGATTTTGAGTTTACCTGCCTGGAAGACGAGCCAACCCCAGCCGGAGCCGAACTGTTTGGCTGTGGTCTCGTTGAAGAGTTTTTTGAAGGACTCGAAGTCTCCGAAGTCGGCCTTTATTTGGGCGGCGATGGCACCGTTGGGATCGCCACCACCGGCGGGTTTCATAATCTGCCAGAACATGGTGTGATTGACGTGTCCTCCGCCGTTGTTCTGGACGATTTTGCGGATGTCTTCGGGGATAGCGCTGAGGTGCTTGATGAGGTCTTCGGGGGATTTGGAGGCCAGCTCGGGGTGTTTATCGATGGCACCGTTGAGATTGGTGACATAGGCCTGGTGGTGCTTATCGTGATGCAGCTTCATGGTCGCCTCGTCGATGTGGGGCTCGAGGGCGGTGTAGTCATAAGGAAGAGGTGCAAGTTCGTAGGCCACGATAGTTTCTCCTGTCGATGAGGTACAGCGGTTGGAACATCTATTCGCAATGTTAGATGCAATCAAGCATGGGAAGGTGCCGGTAAGTTAGCCAAAGGATGGTTATGCAACCAGGAAAGGTTTTGGCTAGTACACTATAAAGAAGTGCGCCAAGAGATCAAGACAAGGGACATGGGCTAATGATGAGCGATGAGCAGAAGGAACTGGACCAACTTTCGATTAATACACTACGTTTTCTGGCTGTGGACGGGGTGGAGAAGGCCAAGGCGGGGCATCCTGGGGCGCCGTTGGGCTGCGCTCCGATTGCGTATCTTCTGTTTCACAAGCTGATGAAGCACGATCCGGCGGACCCGAAGTGGATTGATCGCGACCGGTTTGTACTATCGAACGGACATGCGTCGATGATGCTGTATGGCGCGCTGCATCTATCCGGCTACGATCTACCGCTGGCTCAACTGGAGCAGTTTCGGCAATGGGGCTCGGAGACTCCGGGGCATCCTGAGCGGGGCGAGGCGCCTGGGGTTGAGGTGACGACCGGGCCGCTGGGACAGGGGTTCGCCATGGCGGTAGGCATGGCCGCGGCAGAGAAGCATATGGCCGCGATCTACAACCGCGATGGACATGCGGTGGTGGACCACCACACCTTTGTGTTGTGCGGCGATGGGGATTTGATGGAGGGCGTATCGCATGAGGCTGCGTCGCTGGCGGGAACGCTGGGGCTGGGCAAGCTGATTGTGCTGTATGACGACAACCTGATCTCGCTGGACGGACCGACGGAGTTGAGCTTTACCGAGGATGAGACGCGCCGCTTTGAGGCATACCACTGGCAGGTATTGAGCGTGGCGGATGGCAATGACCTGGTGGCGATTGAGGACGCAATTGCGGCAGGCAAGGCTGACACAACGCGGCCGACACTGATCCGGGTGCGGACGGTGATTGGATACGGAAGCCCGAAGGCGGGAACCAACAAAGTGCATGGCGAGGCGATGGGGCCCGAGGCGACTAAGGCCACCAAGCGCAACCTGGGATGGCCGGAAGATAAGAACTTCTATGTGCCGGAGGAAGCGGGCAAGAATTGGGCGAAGGCGAAGCCAAAGGGCAAGAAGCTGCATGAGGAGTGGAATGCCGGATTTGCCGAGTACAAGAAGGCGTATCCGGAACCTGCGACGGAGTTTGAGCGCGTAGTTGCGGGCAAACTGGCAGAGGGCTGGGAGAAGGCGATTCCGAGTTTCCCTTCGGGGCCGGAGGCGAAGGCAGTGGCGACGCGCAACGCTGGGAATGTGGTGATCAACGCGATTGCGAACGCGGTGCCTGAGCTGTTTGGCGGAGCAGCCGATATTTCTGCGTCGACCAAAACGAACTTTAAGGACTCGCCCAGCTTCCATGTGGATGCGACCGGGCGAAATATCTACTTCGGTGTGCGCGAGTTTGGCATGATGGCGATGCTGAACGGAATCGCTGCGCATGGCGGGCTGATTCCCTTTGGGTCGACATTTTTTGTGTTCTCAGATTACTGCCGGCCGGCGATTCGGCTGGGATCGCTGATGAATATCCACGCGCTGTATGTGTTCACGCACGATTCTGTGGGACTGGGCGAGGATGGGCCGACGCATCAGCCGATTGAACAACTGATGAGCCTTCGCGCGATGCCGAACCTGACGGATTTTCGTCCGGCGGATGCGAATGAGACGTCAGCGTGCTGGCGTCTGGCGGTGGAACGGAAGGGGCCATGCTTCATGGCACTGAGCCGGCAGGACCTTCCTGTGCTGGATGCAGCGGCGGCATTTGCGGGCGTGCCGAAGGGAGCGTACAGCAGGACGCCTGAGGTAACGAAGCCGGATGTGATTCTGATTGCTGCCGGATCTGAGGTAGTGACCTGTTTGACGGCTGCTGCTGAGTTGAAGGCGGCGGGAATTACGGCCAAGGTAGTGTCGATGCCGAGCTTCCGCATCTACGACGAGCAGACGGCGGCGTACAAGGCTGAGCTGCTGCCGGTGGGCGTGCCCAAGATTTCGCTGGAGGCGGGCGCGACGATGGGTTGGTACAAGTACATTGGGTCGGACGGCGTGGCGATTGGCATTGACCGGTTCGGTGCTTCGGCGCCGGGACCGATTGCGATGGAGAAGCTGGGGATCAGCGTGGCGCATGTTGTGGAGACGGCGAAGAAGTTGGCGGGGTAAAAAGGTGCTAGGTACTAGGTGCTAGGTACTAGGTTCGAGATGGTAGAGACAGAGCGGGAGATTTTGCGGGAGAAGGATGACGTGACGAAGCTGGGCGAACGGAAGCCATTCGAGTCTTCGCGGCAGGCGGAGTATGAAGATAGTGTGCCGACCGCGGAGGATTGGGAGTACGAGGATTCGTAGCTGAGTGACGCTTCGAACGAAATACGGGGATTCTTCGCTGCGCTCAGAATGACAATGATTCCTGTAGGGGGATGCAGCATGACGCAGGATGAGGCGAAGGGTCTGGTTGCGAAGCGGGCCACGGAGTATGTGAAGGACGGGATGGTGGTCGGGCTGGGGACGGGGACGACCGCGACAATCTTTATTTGCGAACTGGCGGCGCGTGGGCGAAAGATTCGCTGCGTTGCGTCGTCGGATGCGAGCCATGACCTTGCGGCGTCGCTGGGGATGAGCGTTGCGACGCTGGCGGAGTTGCCTGAGCTGGATGTGTATATCGATGGGGCCGACGAGATTGCGCGGGTTCAGGGGATGGGCTTCGCGCTGATCAAAGGCGGCGGCGGCGCGCTGCTACGGGAGAAGATTGTGGCCAGCGCGGCGAAGAGCTTTATCGTGGTGGCGGATTCGACGAAGATGGTGGACGTGTTGGGGAAGTTTCCACTGCCAGTGGAAGTGATCAAAATGGCGCTGCCGGTGGTGCAGCCGAAGCTGGTTGCGTTGGGGTTGAATCCGAAGCTGCGGCAGGCGAAGAATGGGGCAGGGCCGTATCGTACGGACGAGGGGAATTACATTCTGGACTGCGCGTGCGGACGGATTGAAGACCCCGGGAAGACGGCGGCGGCGATTCGGGCGATTGTGGGTGTGGTGGAGCATGGGTTGTTTTTGGGGATGGCGACACTGGCGCTGGTGGCGGGAGAAGACGGCGTGAGCGAGGTTCGTCCGTAGGTTTGTGGATTGAAGACCTAGTAAAGCAAGGAGCAGAGTGCGTGCCGCGACCTGTTTCAGTCCCCTATAAAGTCTGGCTTACGGCCGATGCACTGGCTGCGGGCGCGGCGGAATATTTTGCATTGGCGGTATCGGCAGCGATTGAGGCGCGGGGAGTAGCGCGGGTTGCCATCTCCGGTGGAACGACGCCGAAGGCGATGTTCGCGCTGCTGGCGGATAAAGATGCGCCGTACTTTGCGCGTGTGCCGTGGGAGAAGCTGCACTTATTCTGGGTGGATGAGCGATGCGTGCCGCCGACGGATGCGGATTCCAACTACAGGATGACGAAGGAGGCGATGCTGGATCATGTGCCATTGCCTGCGTCGCAGATCCATCGGATGGAGGGTGAGCTGGAACCGAGTGATGCGGCAATGCGGTACGATGCGGGGGTTCGCGTGGAGTTCGGTCTGGACCGCTCTGGGAATCCTGTGTTCGACCTGGTGCTGCTGGGGATGGGCGAAGATGGGCATACGGCATCGTTGTTTCCGCATACCGATGCGCTGTTTGAACTGGGTCGGATCGCGGTGGCCAACCATGTTGCGCAGAAAGATGCATGGCGAATCACGCTGACGTGGCCGGTGATCAACCGGGCGCGCGAGGTTGCGTTCCTGATTGAGGGTGCGGCGAAGGCAGAGGTGGTGCGGGATGTGTTTCTGGGGGCGTACGATCCAGAGGCGAAGCCGGCGCAGTTGATTCGACCTGCGAGCGGGAGACTGGATCTGTTGCTGGATGCGGCCGCGGCGAAGATGCTGCCGGAACGAACCGGCGGGACGATGGAGCTTTCGTAGAACAAAGGCTTAACACGGATTAACACCGATAGAAGCACGGATCAGAGACAAAGCGAATGCGGGATAAAGGCAAGGACAAGGCAAGATGAATAATGGCAAAGGCGAGGACAGAGCAAAGAGCAAATTGGGTACAGACTTAAACGGCCCGCGCCGACTGTAAGGATTAGCAACATTCAACAAGCAACACAGAGGATTCAGGGATGATACTTGCGGGCGACATTGGCGGGACGAAAATACATCTTGCGTTGTATAGCTTTGCAGGCGGCAAGCTGAAGTCGGTGCGCGACGAGCGGTTTGCGGCGCATGAGTTTGCGTCGCTGGAAGCGGTGGTGGAGAGGTTTCTGGCGGGTGTGGCGGACTGTGGAGACGCGAAAACCCAGGTCTCAGAAGCGAGACCTGGGGCACCCAGTATCCGACACGGGGAGATTGTTGCGGCGTGCTTTGGTTGTCCTGGGCCGGTGCGCGACGGGCGACTGAAGCTGACGAATCTGCCGTGGACACTGGATGCGCGCGATCTGGCGAAGTCGCTGGGGATCGAGCACATATTTTTGATCAACGATCTGGAGGCGAATGGCTACGGCATTCCGGAGCTTGCGCCGGAGAACGTGGTGACACTGCATGAAGGCGATGCGGCGGCGACTGGAAATCGGGGATTGATTTCGGCGGGGACGGGGTTGGGCGAGGCATTGCTGGTGTGGGATGGCAAACAGCATCGTCCGGTTGCGTCGGAGGGCGGGCACTGCGACTTTGCCGCGCGCACCGATCGCGAGATTGCGCTGCTGCAATATTTAAAGAGCAAGTTGAAGGGGCGGGTGAGTTGGGAGCGAGTTGTATCCGGGATGGGGATTCAGAACATCTACAGCTTTCTGCGCGACGTGGAGGAGATGGACGAGCCGACGTGGCTACGTAAGCGGATGACGACGGAAGATCCGAATGCGGTGATTGGCGAATGCGCAGAGAACGGATTGAGCGATCTGTGCCGCGAGACGATGCAGACGTTTGCGTCGGCGTACGGCGCGGAGGCGGGCAACATTGCGCTGAGGGTGCTGACGACAGGCGGCATGTATCTGGGGGGCGGGATTGCGCCGAAGAGTTTGAAGACGCTGGCGGGCGGCGGATTCATGCAGGCGTTTCTGGATAAGGGGCGGCTGTCGCCGGTGATGGATACGATTCCGGTGCGGGTGATCCTGGACGAAAACTGCGCTCTGCTGGGCGCGGCGGCGTACGCAGAGGCGCGGGCGGCGGAGATTACTGGGCGGTCGGAACGGGGGGCGACGGCGCAGGGGTGAGAACGCATGTCTCCGAAGCGAGACATGGTGCACCCGGCAAAGACTAATGCGGGGGTCCCTCCACTTCGCTACGCTCTGGTCGGGATGACGAGTTGTTGAGTTGGTTGAGGATGACGGTCGAGCTTCGCTCGATGCCCACATCTCAAAATCGAGATATGGGGCACCCGGCGACAGTGTTGAAATTGACCCCACCCATGCGCTAAAACGCGCATGAATGGGCACCCAAATACAACCCACATCTCAAAAACGAGATGTGGGCCACCCAAAAACAACGACAGAGATTCTGACTCTTCGAGTCAGAATGACGAGCAACGCTATCCCAGCCTTTTGCGATGAGACTGTCAAAGGATGGGGCACCCATATTCCCACATCTCAGACGCGAGATGTGGGGCACCCGGCTGGGGGATTTAGTCTGGTGGGAGTGAAATTCAGGGGATTGGGCGCGATGGGGATTTGGCGGCGGTTGGCGGTTGCGGGTGTGGTGGTGGGGATCGCGGGAGTTGCGACGGTGTGCGTGGAGGCGCAGCGGCTGCCGGGTGGTGTGCGGCCGGAGCATTATTCGCTGGTGATTACTCCGGATTTAAATGCGGCGACATTTACCGGGAGCGAGACGATCGATGTGGTGCTGGATGCGCCGACGACGGCGATTACGCTGAATGCTGCGGAGATTGAATTTGTATCGGTGAAGGCTTGGGCGGGGGCAAGTGCAACAGCAACTGCTAATGCGGGGATTCTTCGCTCCGCTCAGAATGACAACCAAAGGGGCGATGGCGCTGCAAACGGAGCGAGTGATGCGCAGGATGGGGTGGTGACGCTGGATGCAAGGCGGGAGCAGGCGACCTTTGCCTTTGGGCAGGCGCTACCTGCGGGGCGGGTACGGCTGGCGATTGCGTACAAGGGGATATTGAACAACAAGCTACGTGGGTTTTATCTGTCGAAGACGAAGCTGCGGCGGTATGGGGTGACTCAGTTTGAATCGACCGATGCGCGGCGTGCGTTTCCCAGCTTCGACGAGCCTGCAATGAAGGCGACGTTTGATGTGGCACTGGTGGTGGATGCGGGCGACACGGCGATCTCCAATATGAAGATGTTGTCGGATACGACAGGGCCGCTTGCGGGCAAGCACACGATAGTATTTGCAACGACGCCGAAGATGTCGAGCTATCTGGTGGCGTGGCTGGTTGGGGATTTCAAGTGCAGCGAGGGCAGGTCGGAAGGGATACCGATCCGGGTATGCGCGACGCCGGACAAGGTGGGTTTGACGCGGTTTGCGCTGGGTGAGGCCAAGCAGGTATTGCACGATTACAACCAATACTTTGGCATCCGGTACCCGCTGGCGAAGCTGGACCTGGTGTCAGTTCCCGACTTTGAGGCAGGAGCGATGGAGAACTTTGGATGCATTACGTTTCGCGAGTCTGAACTGCTGGTGGACAAGAAGGATGGATCGCTGGGCGCGAAGAAGGAGGTGGCAGAGACAGTAGCGCACGAGATGGCACATCTATGGTTGGGCGATCTGGTGACGATGGCGTGGTGGGACAATCTGTGGCTGAACGAGGGGTTTGCAACGTGGATGGAGAACAAGGAATCGGCGAAGGAGCATCCGAAATGGAGGTATGAACAGGATGCGTCGGTGATGAAGAGCAGCACAATGGACGAGGATGCGGGCAAGAACACGCGGGCGGTGCGAGTACGGGCGGAGACGCCGGCTGAGATTAACGAGTTGTTCGACGACATTGCATACGACAAAGCGGGCGCAGTGATTGGAATGGTGGAGAACTGGGTGGGCGAGGCGACGTTCCGCAAGGGGGTGCAAACGTATGTGGCGGCGCATGCGTATGGAAATGCAACGGCGGAGGACTTCTGGAACGCGGAGACAGCGGCAAGCGGGATGCCGGTAGACAAGGTGATGCAGAGTTTTGTGGAACAGCCGGGAGTTCCTGTGGTGACTCTGACGAAGGATGGCGCGGGTGCTGGGGTGACGCAGCGCAGATTTCTTTTATCGGGAACAGGCGGCAACACGAACGATGCATGGACGATTCCGCTGTGCCTGAAGGGGTCGAGTTGCCAACTGCTGACTCCGCAGACCAAGGAGTTGCAGGTTGGCACTGCCGGGCGACTGTTTTACGCCAATGCGGGGGACAAGGGATACTACCGGACGGAGTATGGGGCGGCGGAGTTGAAGACGATTGTAAGGCAGGCGGAGAAGGCGTTGACTCCGCCAGAGCAGATTGGACTGCTGGGGGATGAGTGGGCCCTGATGCATTCCGGGGAGGGGAGCGTGGGCGAGTTTCTGGATCTGGTGCTAGCGCTCAAGAACGATCCCAACGCGACGGTATTGCAGGATGCTTTGAGCAAGGTTGCGACGATCGAATCTCGGATTGCGACGGACGAGGATCGCGGACGAATGGACATGGTGGTTCGGCGGGAGTTTGGCAGCGTGTATACGGAGTTGAAGAAGGGTGGCGGGCTTGAGGTGGATGACCGGGAAGAGCTTCGCCAGACACTGTTCGCAACCCTGGGTCGGGCGGGCGATCCGACGGTGCTGGCGGAGGCGATGAACCAGACACAGGCTCTGCTTGGGGGAGAGAAGCCGAAGGATGCGGTGGTTGCGAATGCAGCGGTGGCGTTGAGCGCGGCTAAGGGCGATGCGGCCCTTTATGAGAAGGTGATGCACATGGCGCAGAGTGCGGCGGATCCGGATGTGAAGCGGGATGCAGTGCGCAGCCTGACGCGGTTCCAGGCACCGGAGCTGGTGGAGCGGACGGTGCAGTATGTGGTATCGGACCAGGTGCGCAGTCAGGACAGTTGGGGGCTGCTAGCGCAACTCTTGATACGGCGCGAGACGCAGGATGCCGCGTGGGCTTCTGTACAGCAACACTGGAGCGAGATAGCGCAGCGGGCGACGGAGAACTCCGGAACGCGGATTGTGGAGGCGACAGGCGGGTTCTGCACCGAGGCGCGGCGGGACGAGGTCACGAACTTTTTTGCGGCGCATCCAGTGGCGTCTACGCGGCGGGCACTGGCTACGTCGATTGAAAGCATCAATGACTGCATCCATCTGCGAGCGGCACAGGAGCCTGAGTTGCGGAAGTGGCTGGATGCGCACTCGGGGGGAAATCCCACCCTTACACGATGAGACTGTGAAAGGAAGGGGCACCCGGTTACGTTTATTTTCGAGTGCTGAGAAGGGTTTGCCAGTCTAGTTCGGTTTGGGTGGCATAGGCGGCGGCGAATTTGGCGATGGCCAGGTCGAAACGATCCGATGTGCCGAGGTAACCTGCGATGAGTGCGGGGTCACCGGAGCGGGCGTGGCCGCGTGCCAGGGTTTCGCCGCAGACGCTGGCGTACTGCAGTAGAGCGGCGGATTTGAGTTTGACCAGATCGATCTCGGCTTTATGGTCGTTGAGCTGGCGGACGAGGAAGTCGCGGCCGTCGATGGTGGTGTAGCCGAGGAATGGGTCGGAGAGGAACTGCACAGCGCGTTGTCCTTCGACGACACGGAGTCCCTGGTGCGACGGCGTGCGGAATTTTTTGAGATAGGGCGCGTACGCGGAACGCGTCTCCTGCTTGACCTGTAGGAAGAGCGGATCTTTGGGGCCGTTACCTTGCAGGTAGATGCAATAATCGCGCAGCCCAACAGAGCCGGTGCCGACGACCTTGAAGGCGACATCGAGCGGGGTGAACTGTGCCAGGATGTGTCGGCGCTCTGGCCGGAGGGTTTCGGCATAGGGGATGAGCGATCGGAGGACCGCGCGTGCCTGGTCGCCATGAACGCGGGTTAGGATTGGCTCGTTGGTTTTGAAGATGCGTGGGAATGATTTCTTATGCGCTGGCTTAGTGAGGGTTTGGAGGTTGTGCAGTGGGGTGGCGCGTTCGGCGAGGCGCAGAATCTGCGAGATGGGTTCGACGGTACGCAGGCGGTGGACCTGATAGTGCGCAAGCTGCAGCACGGGCATATTCGCGAAGAGGTGCATGGAGGTGCGATAGCTTTTGAGGAAGGCAAGCGTGGCGACGTTGCAGAAAGCGTCTTTGGCGCCTGCCTGTCTGCCGGCGAGGAGGAGGCTGGTTGCCATACGCTTGACGTCCCACTCGAATGGACCAGGAATGGTTTCGTCGAAGTCGTTGATGTCGAAGACTAGGCGTCCGTCGATGGCGGCGAAGGCACCGAGGTTGAGGACGTGCGCGTCTCCGCAGAGTTGGGTAAGGATGCCGGTGTTGTGACCGAGCGAGAGATCGTACGCCATGATGGGCACTGCGCCGCGAAAGAATCCGAAGGGCGATGCGGCCATGCGGTCGTATTTGATGGGAATAATTGCGGGAACGCGATCGCGCATGGAGTCGGCGAGCAGAGCGAGAGGGTCGGCGCGACGTAGCTTGGGCTGCCAGAGGGCGAGTGTGGTGCGATGCATATGCTTACGCTGAGCCTTGCCGAGTGCGGTGCGTTCGCGGAGTGTGAGGGGAGCGGGCATTTGTTGTTAAGGTACTAGGTACTAGATGCCAGGCACCAGAGGCAGGGACAAGAACAAGGGGCAAGGCAGATGCTGGAGGTTTGTGGTTCGTCTACACTTTGATGTTGAGATGAGGGGTCGAGGATGCGGCGATCGAGGGTTTGTGGTTGTGCGCTGGCGGTTGCGGCAGTTGCGCTGGGGAATGCAGCTGGGTATGGGCAAGATACGCGGAATGTAGTCGAGCCTAAGATCCCGCTGAGTTGCACGGTGCTGACGGCGCGGCAAGCGTCTCACGGATCGGCGCTGCCGGAGCTGGATGAGGGCAAGCCGGATACGACGCGCATTCAGCAGGCGATGGACCATTGCAAAGCAGGACGGGCGGTGGAACTTAAGTCGAATGGAGAGCAGGATGCATTTCTCTCCGGGCCGCTGGAGCTGCGGAACGGCGTGACGTTGCTGGTGGACAAAGGGGTGACACTTTTTGGCTCGCGCAATCCGCGGGACTACGATGTGGAGCCGGGACTATGCGGAACGATTACGGAGAAGAGGTACCCGTATACCCAGGGGATTTCGGGACATGGATGCAAGCCGCTGATCGGGGGGCACGATGTTGCGGGCGCGGCGTTGATGGGCGATGGCATACTCGACGGGCGACGGGGAGCAAAACTGCTGGGGCAGGAGATTACGTGGGAGGATCTGGCGGAGCAATCCATTATGGGATGGCCGGCGGAGTACACGCGGTGGGCGCGCGCTGTGGGTAAGGTTCCAGTTGCGCAGACGGCACCGCCTAAGGTGGTGGGATTGCAGAACAATCCCCGGATGCTGACTCTGATGCACTGTGACAACTTCACGCTGTATCGCATTCAGTTACGTAACTCGCCGAATTTTGCGGTGTCGTATGCAGGCGGCAACGGGTTTACGGTTTGGGGCGTGATCATCAACCAGGCAAAAGACGCGCTAAACGGCGACGGCATCAACCTGGGACAGCCGTGGCCAGAGGTTTCGACGCCGACGACCAACGTGACCATTACGCACTCCTACATCTATGCGGGCGACGATAATCTGGCGATCAAATCGCGGACGGGATCGCATACCGACCACGTCAGCGTGCTGCATAACCACTTCTATGCGGGACATGGAGTAGGAACGGGGAGTTCGACCTCGGGCGGCATCAGCAACGTGCGCATCTCCGAACTGACGCTGGACGGAACAAGCACGGGCATCAACATGAAGTCGAACGACAAGCTGGGCGGATTGGTACAGGATGTGGAATTCAACGATATGTGCATTCGCGGCAGCGGAAGCGCAATCTCGATTGGGACGCATTCGGGATCGGAGGGGCACCACGAGGTGGATGCGACGGAACACAATAAACCGCCGCAGTATACGGATATTCGATTGAGCAATATTTTGATTGAAGGCGGCGGAGGGATCGGGATCGGCGGCGCAATTGGAATAGACGGGTTGGATGCGGCGCACCGGCTCGGCATTGCGTTCCACAATGTAGTGGCACAGACTGCTGCCCCGCGGACATCGGCGCACCATGCGGACATTTCGCTGGACGGAACGAATTTCACGTTCACGGGAGAAGATTTGACGGTAACGGGGAAGCCGTCTCAGGGAACAGGGATGAGCTGCGATGGCAGATTTGTGGCGTTTCCCGTGCCGGTGAGCGATGAGTGAGAGCGTGGTGCGGATGGCGCGAATGGGTTCGTGCATGAGGCTCTAGAAGCGGGGGTGTGGCAATACGGGCGTCCTCAAAGCTCTTCAGGCCACTGTTGGGCGCCGTGCAGTATGCGAAGGATCTTCACGGTGTCGTCGGCGATTTGGTAGGCGGCAATATACGGGGTGCGAACGATGACTAGCTCTCGCGCCGTCGATCCTGCCTGGACGACCAAGTTGGGGAAAGCGGCTCAGGCATCCGACCTGTACGCGGATTCGATTATCTACACCGATAGCAGCGGACGGGTTGTCTGCTTCGATGTAATTGAAGATAGCATCGCGGTCTTCTGACGCATGCGCGGACCACGCGAGTCGCATCGGTCAGGCTCTTACTTTTCGCGCAGCGGCGGCGCGGCGTTCTGCAAAGTGAGCTTCGACTTGTTCATGAGGGATGGCGGGACGCGGGTCATCGAGTGCTTCCTGCACCTTGGCGCGGAACCATTTATCGTGGGCCTCGGTGGATTGGAGCAATTCAAACGGAAGAGCGCCCTCGTTCGCAGTGCGTGTGAGAAGAATGCGCACGGCATCGGAGACCGTGATTCCCAACTGTCCTAATACTTCGGACGCGCGCTCCTTGATTTCAGGATCGACTCGAGTTTGAACGAGGGCGCTAGCGGACATGGATCACCTCCACTGCATCGTAATTCATTTGAATTACAATAAGTCAGTGCGTCATTAAGTCCTTATGGGTTGGAGGCGGCGGGAAGGGCGGCGATCTGGCCGTCGCGGGAGAGCAGGAAGGTCGTGAGGCCGAACTGATCTGTGCGGAAGACGCGGGCGTGGGCGTCTGCGAGGCGCTGGATGATCTCGGGGCGCGGGTGGCCAAAGGTGTTGTTGCGGCCAACCGAGATGACGGCATCCTGTGGAGTTGTAAGGGCCAAAAACTCTGGAGTCGTGGAAGTTCGGCTGCCGTGATGGCCGACTTTGAGCAGGGTGTCGGGACCGAGCGCGGCGGCGGGATTGACTTGCGCGGCGGCGATCATGCGCTGTTCGCTGGGTGCTTCGGCATCGCCTTCTAACAAGGTAGAAGAGTGGCCGAAGATCATGCGCAGGACGAGGGAGTCGTTGTTGCTGGGTGGGCCGAGGTTGGCATAGGCGGGAACGGGGGCCAGGACAGCGATGGCAACCGAGTCGAAATCCAGCGTGTCACCTGCTCGAAGGTGGCGGACTGTAATTCCAAGTGCAACGGCGTCGGCAAGCAATGCGCGATAGGCGTCGGAGTTGGGATCGAGGGAGACCCAGAGCTCACGCGGGCGGAAGTTGCGCAGGATGGCGGGCATGCCGCCCATGTGATCGGAGTGGGCGTGGGTGAGGGCTACGACATCGAGTCGGCGAAATTGACGGGACCATAGGTAGGGCGATACGACCTGTTCGCCGATGTCGAATGCGGAGGTGGTAAGCGCGGCGTTTTCGGCGTTGGCGGCAGCTCCGGTTGGGCCTCCCGCGTCGATCAGCATGGCCAGGCCCGTGGGGCCGACGACGAGCAGGGAGTCTCCCTGGCCTACATCGATTGCGGTGACTTCCAGTTGGCCGAGATGGACAGCGGGAGTTACAGGCCAGAGGACGATTACGGCGGCAAGAGGAAGAACGGCGACAACTGTCCAGGCAACGGCGCGCGAATGGCGCACTGCCCAACAGCAATAGGCAATGCAGACGACGGCCAACAGAGCGTGCGGCAGCGTGGGGCCGGGAACGCGGAGGTCGGCGGCCTGCGCATGGCTGATGTAATTGATGGTGCCCGTGATTCCATGCAGAAGAAGCGCCAGCACGGAAGCGGGAAGAGTCGCGAGCCAGATGCTGAGCAGCGACGCGAGAAAGGTTGCAAGGCCGAGCGCGGCGAGTACGGCAATCAGGGGTACGCAGATCATGTTGGCAGGTAACGCGAAGACGGTGGCGCGATGGAAGTACAGGGCCATGGGCAGCACCATGACGGCTTCGGCGATGAGACCAATCAGTGCAAGTTGCGCAGTCCAGAGGATCAGGCGGATGAAGGTTGCAGGAAGTGAATAAGCAGACCTACCCAGGATGCGGGCGAGTGCTTCGCCCCACAAGCGGAGCGTGACGCGTACTTGTGCGAAGCGCGGAGGCATGGCAGTGTCGAGCCAGAGATCGCGAAGATTGCGAGCGACACGAGCGTAGGCAAGAAAGCTACGTTCGCCGAGAGGCATGGCAATTCCCGCGATGGCGACGATGGCGAGGAAGGTCATCTGAAAGCTGGCATCGAAGAGTGCGTTGGGCGACCAGAGGAGGACGGCGAGGGCGGCTGCACCGAGAGCGTTGAGGGAGCTGCGTTGGCGGGAGAGCAGGCGCGCGAACAGAAAAATGGCGGTCATCAGCAGAGCTCGCTGCACGGGAACGCCAAAGCCTGTGAGCAAGGCGTACGCGTAAGTCATGGCGACGGTGAGCAGGGTTGCGAGCCACGGGCGCAAACGCAGGCGGCGAGCGATCCAGAAGACGAGGCCAGCGAGCAGAGCTACGTGCATTCCTGAGACGACGAATAGATGAAACGACCCGGTGCGCTGGAAGCCGACGCGAAGTTGCTGGGTTAGCCGCGATCGGTCACCGAATAGCATGGCATTGACCATTCCGGCATCGTCTGGGGTTAGTCGTATACGCGGCGGAAGGCGGTGGTTGGCGGAGGAGTGTGTGAACGCGATGAGGCGGGAGGCGGCCCAGGTTTGCGCGGCGAATATGTGGCAGTTTGCTGTGGCGGCGAGGTTGGCGCGGGTTGATGCCTGGGTTACATTGTGGAGTTTGGCGGCGGAGACGTTGGCTGTGGCGGCGATTCCCTGGTCGAGGAGATAGTCGGCAAACTGCCATGTGCCGGGGTCGCGATAACGCTCGGGTGCGCGAAGGCGAAGGGGAACTTCGACCAGGTCTCCGCAATGAAGCTTGGCTTGTGATTGCGGTGTACCGGCTGCGAGAAGCATGGTGCGGACGCCGCCTGTGATGGGAACCATGCGCGAAGTTTCCGGTGTGACGTCTTCGATGGCGGAGAGGGCGAGGTCGAGGGAGATGGTGGGCGTGGCGTACTGACCATCATCGTCCCACTGGTCGGGGTCGGAGTCGCTGTCGGAATTGGCGGAGTGCGCGGGCAGGGTTCGGATACGTGCGATGCGGCCCTGGACGGTGCGGCTGAGGCCATCAGCGTAGGTGAGCAATGCAGTCTGTGGAGATGGGCTGGGTTGGATCTGCGCAGACCAGAGACCGGCGGCGATCCACAGAGTGAGGACTGCAGGGGCGGCGAGGCGAAGGCTGCGTCGCAGAGCGAGCAGGGTAAGAGCGGTGAGTGCAACGACAGCAAGGAGGAGAAGGATGGTTGGGCGCGTGGATACGGGCGGGAGTTTGCTGAGGGATTCGCCGAGAGCTAAGGCTAGCGCTGCGGCGAGGAGAGGCGCGCGGCGAAAGCGAAGAGGCTCGACACGCGGGAAGCGCGGCCAGAGGCGTCGCTCGCGTTGGGATTCGGATTCGGGTCTGGAAACACCAGAGGTTTGCCGCAACAGGCCGCCCGTCCTTCCTCACCACTGTGTCACAGTGAGAAGCGCAACGGGAATTTTTCTTAGCGTGTGAGGATGGCGACGGTTTCGATGTGGTTGGTTTGCGGGAAGAGGTCGAAGAGGTGAAGCTCGGTGAGAGTGTAGCCAGAGGCGGCGAGGATCTGTAGATCGGCGGGAAGGGCTTCCGGTGAGCAGGAGACGTAGATGAGGGTTGGTGCGGCGATGCGCGCGAGCAGAGCGCAGACCTCGGGGCCTGCACCGGAGCGGGGCGGGTCGAGCACGATAAGGTCGGGACGGTCGCGCTGGACTACGGCGGCCTGCAGGAAGTCCAGGGTAGTGGCTTTGACAGCGTGACGATTGGGGAGCTTGGCGGAGGTGAGCGCTGTGAAGGCTGGCTCGGCGATCTCGACGGCGGTGATGCGTTTGAAGTTGGCGGCAAGGGAGAGGGTGAAGAGGCCGACGCCGGCGTAGAGGTCGAAGGCTAGTTGCCCGCAGCGGTTCGCGGTGACGAGCGCGAGGAGTTCCGGCAGAAGGAAGCGGTTTGCCTGGAAGAATGCAGTGCGCGGAACCCAGTAGGAAGTTGCAGCTTGCAGTGTGTCGGATCCTGGTTGGGGGACGGGATAGATGAGACCTGGTGCTCCCCAGGCTGGGCCGGGACGCGGCTGTTCTACGCGGCGGCTGCGTGCGGAGCGCGGCGGGATGAGATAGATGCCTACTCCTACGAGTTGGGGGATTTGGGTTTTGAGTGATTCGCAGAGCGAGGCCAGATCGTTGCTGAATCTGGCAGGCAGAGATTTTGCGGAGGTGCGGACAAACAGGCTGATCTGGAGCTGCGATTCTTCAGCAGTGGTGAAGATTTCAAGCTGATCGAAGGAGAAGGGCGCACGTTCCATCCATGGGATGGGGCGCTGGCCAAGTTCAGCGAGCAGGGCTTCTGTAGCACGCCATAGAATGGGCGCTGCAATGGGACACTGCGTGATGGGGAGAAAAGCAAGTTGCTGATTGGTGGTTACAGGTTGCCGGTTGTCGGCGTTGGATGAAGAGACGTAGCCTGCTTGGAGTTTGCCGTTTATCTCTGCGAGCGTGAGTCGGATGCGGTTGCGGTAGGCATAGGGTGGAGAGGGGTGGCAGTGTAGTTCAGGCAGAGCGAGTCCGGTGGTTTCGAGGAGTTCGCGGAGGCGGACGGCTTTATCGCGCAACTGGTCGGAGTAAGGGATGTGTTGTAGTTGGCATCCGCCGCAGGAACCGAAGTGTGGGCAGGCAGGGATGGTGATTTCTGGCTCGGTCATCTCAGGCCTCGTCCTTGTGGGGCATATAGAAGAGGCTGAGGCGTGGAAGGGAGTGGGCTTCAAGCAGGCGCTTCTGCAGGAATTGCTGCTGCACCTGCTTGATCTGGACAGCCTGCATCTTGCCGCGATAGGGAGCGAGCTCGCGATCTGACTGTGTGCGGAGGGATGTGAGTTCTTGCTCGGGGGTTGCGGCGAGCAGTGCGGCAAAGAGTTTCTCTTCGAGGACGGTGAGGGTACGGTCGAGGTCTTCGAGGTTACCAGTTACAGGTTGCAGGGTGTCAGTTGGAGACAATAAGGAGGTGGCGAGTTCGCGGAGGCGAGCGGCGGATTCGTGGGCGGCGTGGATGGCGGGGCAGGTGAGGTTGGCTGCCGCGGCTTCGAGCGTGGTGGCATTGTGTAGTAGGTAGTGAGCGACGCGGGCGGCTTCGAAGCCGGATTCGCGCGGCTCGGATGATATGGGGGCGGCACCGATGGCGGCTTCGCGGGATTGCTCGACGGCTTCCAGGATAGATTGCGCGCACCATGCGAGGCCGTTGATCTTACGCTGGCGGCGGGTGCTGCGCAGAGCTTGAGCCTGGTGCTTGTCGAAGGCGGCGTCAATACCGCGCAGGACGGCTTCGAGCGGGATGCCAGCCTCGCGCCATGTCTCGATGAGCGCCCAGTCGAGCGTAGAGAGCATAAGGATGGAGCCGCGGCGCTGCTGGAAGCGAGTCTCGATCTCCGTGAAGTAATTGAAGTAATTCATGAGGACAGGTGTAGGTTTTATGTTGCCGGTTGTGAGTGAAGGCGGAGAGTGGGTGCGTTGCCTATGATTGCCATCCTCCCTCATGCGTGACATTGGTCACTGTTCAGTTTGGCAAATCGCACTAGCTTCCCTTCATAGGAGTACAACCATGACTTTACCTGAGAGAGCTCCGCAATGGCTTCTTTGGGCACCACTGGCAGCGGCTGTGATCCATATTTGCGAAGAGTTCGTATGGCCGGGAGGATTTATGAACTGGTACCGGCGATATCGGGGAGCCTCTGTCACAAGTATCACGCCGCGTTTCCTGATCATCGTGAATGGGATTCTTCTGGCTGTGAGCGTGAATGCTGCTGTTGCTACGGACACGCCGTTTGGTGTTGCGTACTGGATTGGAGTGTCGGCGATTTTGGCGTCCAATGGCGGTTGGCATTTGTGGGCGGCAATCAAAGGCCGTGAATACTCGCCGGGCATGGTTACGGGACTGGTGTTGTATATTCCACTGGCGATCTACGGTTGCACTCACTTTCTTCGAAGCGGGTCAATACCGGTTGCCGGGGCCGTGGTGGCGTTACTGATTGGCGGGTCGTATCCGTTTTGGTCAGCGATCTTACACGGTCGGAGCCGAGGAGTCGCCTGATACGCGGGGTTTGGAATGGCGGGGTCGGTTATGGCGGTCCTGATTACGCTCGTAGATGAGGCGCAGGCCAGTGAGGGTGAGCAGGTCGTCGACCTGGCTGATGAACTTTGATCCGCCGGCGATGAGGCGGGCGAGGCCACCGGTGGCGATGGTACGTGTCTCCGGACCAAGCTGGTCGATCATGCGTTCGAGGATGCCATCGACCAGGCCGATGTAGCCGTAGTAGAGGCCGATTTGCAGGTTGTCGACGGTTCCAGTACCGATGACTTTGGCTGGCTTGCGGATGTCGATGCGGGGCAAACGCGCGGCTCGGGTGAAGAGTGCGTCGGCGGAGATGGCGAGGCCGGGAGCGATGGCTCCGCCGAGAAACTCACCCTTGGCGGAGATGCAATCGAATGTGGTAGCGGTTCCGAAGTCGACGACGATGATGGGCGGATGCTGGCCAGCGGCATCTTTGAATAGCTCGTAGGCGGCTACGCAGTTGACGATGCGGTCGGCACCAACCTCGGCGGGATTGTCGGTGAGGATGGGCAGGCCGGTGCGGGTACCGGGCTCAACGAAGAGCGGTTTGACGCCACAGTAGATCTCCGCGGCGCGGCGCATGGTGGAATCGAGCGGCGGCACGACTGAGGAGATGACGATGCCGGTGATCTGTGCGATGTCCAGCGAGCGCAGAGCAAAGAGGTCGCGGAAGAGGATGCCGAGCTCGTCGATGGTGGGATTGCGGTGGGTGGTGATGCGCCAGTCGGCCAGCAGAACGGCGGGTTTATCCGGCGTAGCGAGGCTGTAGAGGCCGAGAACCGTGTTGGTGTTGCCGACGTCGATGGCTAAGAGCATGGTCTAAGGAGAGGTGCTGGGTGCCAGGTATTGGGTACTAGGTACTGGGTACTAGGTACTAGGTACTAGGTGCCAGGTGCTAGGTGCCAGGTACTAGGTACTAGGTGCTAGGTGCTAGGTGCTAGGTGCCAGGTGCCAGGGTCAGGGATCGCGGAGGCCGCCGGAGAGGACGGTGTGCAGTTGGCCGTCGTCGCCGAGGACGCGCAGGAAGCCGTTGGTATCGAGCCCCGCAGTAATGCCAGTATATCCAACAGGATCGTCCTCGCAAGCTTCGACGCGGACACGCTTGCCGCTGATCCAGGAGGAGAACCGGGTGAGGTCCGAGGTTTGAGGCTCGGGGTTCGAGGTGAGGATGCGGAGTTCGGCGTCGAGGGCGAGGAGGATGGCGGCGATGAGGGGCTCGCGGCGGAAGCACTCGTGAACCCAGGTCTCAGACGCGAGACCTTGGGCACCCGGGTTGGACAGCTCGTGGCGGATGGAGGTGGCGATGGGATCGAGTTCGGGCGGGAAGGCGGTGTGGTTGAGGTTGATTCCGATGCCGAGGACAGCGTAGCGGAGGGTTGCGGGTTGCGAGGCGGTGGCGGGGATGGATGCGGTTTCGATGAGGATCCCGCCGACCTTTTTGGCTGGACTTCCTTCCCGGGCGAGAAGGAGGTCGTTGGGCCAGCGGATGTCGATTTCGTCGCGGATACGGAAGCCGAAGACGGAGCAGATGGCGGACTGGATGGCGATGGCAGTGGTAAACGAGAGGCTGAGAGCGCTCATCATGGGGATAGGAGGCGCAATGAGCACGGAGAGGTAGAGGCCGTCGCCTGAGCTGGAGTGCCAAGTGTGGTTGCCTCGCCCACGGCCGGCAGTCTGTTCGTCAGCGATCCAGACGCCGATGCGCGCGCCGGAGTTAGCGGCGGCCAGTGCCAGGTCGTTGGTGGAGGTGGTGGTGGCGACGTGATGCAGGTGGCTGGCGAAGTTGGTCGCGGCGATGGCGGATTCGACCTCGGCGAGGTTGAAGCTATCTGACTGGTTCGACATGGTCCCCCCCCCCCCCCCCCGTGGGCCG